>Ga0172363_10000047_pt1 | contig 67942 bp, 51 predicted proteins | sample LakKivs2_kivu2a2_FD_114541 | JGI IMG/M metagenome (GOLD analysis project Ga0172363, IMG submission 114541) | Sediment microbial communities from Lake Kivu, Rwanda - Sediment s2_kivu2a2 | ecosystem: Environmental > Aquatic > Freshwater > Lake > Sediment | place: Rwanda: Western Province, Lake... | reverse complement strand
TTCGCAACATCATATCCTCCAACAACAAATCCTCCCTTTCTTGTTTTCAGGGCTTCATTATTGACATTGAAACGTATGCTGTCAGGCGAAACCATCATAAATTCGGCTGTCGGACCTGCCTTTGTCTGGTCATACCCCCCGACTGAAAAACCTCCCTTGGCTGATTTAGCAATAGTATGATCCACGAGAATCCGTACTCCGTTGTTATATACAGCAAGAACCGACACTCCGTTCTTGTTCTTAACTTCAAACAGGGGAGTATTATCGTCCCATGTCACCGGAGGCTGGATAACCATTTTGCTGGTGGCGGATGCAGTTCCGATCCCTACATTTCCGCCATTAACTGCAGCATACAGGCCCCCATTTACCTGTAAGGCAGGAGTCGGAGTTGTTCCATACATAAGCCCTGAAGCTTCCAGGTATAGTCTGCCTGAAGTATACCTGAGCTGATGAGCTATCGTACTGTGGTGGTGGAAAAATATTGTAGCTTCTCCATTAACTGCGGTCGGGGCAGGTCCGCCGACTTCAATATAATTTGCCCCAAGCTGACCATTTCCGGAGTAACCGGCAACAAGTATAGAATTATCCACGGTCAGGGCTCCTTCGATTCTCGCTGCACCGGTAACGTGTAGTCTGGCAGTAGGAGAAGTATTTCCAATTCCGATTTGACCGGAAGAATTCATAAATAATCTTGTAGCTGCAGCAGTCCGATCCCCTATGTAAAACGAACCATTGTATGTACCTGCAGCAGAACCACCAGCTACCAATTCGTAACTACGTGTGTCGCTTCTTATAATGAGAAGATTATAACCTGTGGAACCACCAATACGGATTCCATCGGTACTCCCGCTGACAACATCAAGCTTATATCCCGGAGAAATCGTACCAATTCCGAGTCTTCCATTAATCGAAAGGATCTGATTTGCAGGATCAGCATTGAATATGCCATAAACCAGTGCTTTGGATCTTGCATCTGTTTCATTTGACCGCGGCTGATTATCAATGAACAGCTTATCTGACCCTGTTTCATAGTAACCTGCTTTTGAACCCAAAAAGACATTATTCGCCCCGGTGGAATTTGAAAATCCTGCATAATAACCAAATGCGGTATTATTATATCCTGTTGTATTTGTATAAAGCGCCGCATTGCCAAACGCACTATTATCGTTTCCGGTTGTATTCAAAAAAAGCGCAACAGTTCCTCCGGCTGTGTTGCTTTTTCCCTCAGAATTGGCATTCAGAGAGTTATATCCAATCGCAGTATTATTATAACCTATGGTATTGAAATAGAGAGAAGCAGTACCATTTGCGACATTATTGTATCCTGCAGTGTTTGTCATAAGTGCTGTATAACCAGTTGCTGTATTTTGGGCGCCCGTTGTGGTCGAATAAAGTGAACCATAGCCAAATGCCGTATTTTTATTTGCTGTTGTGTTGTTTTGAAGCGCACATGAGCCGCTTGCTGTGTTGAAGCTTCCTTCAGTATTATTCCTCAGTGAACGAAATCCGGTTGCGGTGTTATGTAAGCCGGTTGTGTTTGAAAAAAGCGCCTCAAAACCGTTCGCAACATTATAGTACCCGCTTGTGTTTGAATAAAGCGCATTTAAGCCAAGTGCCGTGTTATAAGTATTTGAACTTCCTCCTTTGCCAACTGTAAGCTCGTTTACTACAATATCATTAGTGAATGTCTTGATACCTGAGATTGTCTGGTTTCCTGTAAGAGTCACCGCATCAGCCGGAGCTGCTACAGCTGACCGCATTGCAAAAGGGACCGACCAGAGCTGGGAAATACCCAGCAATACATCGTTGATCTTTGTCCTGATATAAAGTGGGGTGGTACTCCAGTCTATGAGGCTGAAGCTTGCCAGTCCCTGCTGCCAGGTCCCCTGTCCGACAACAATGCTGAACAATCCGTGGTCATCCGGATCGACACCCGAATGAAGCTCTTCCCAGATGACTGTCTCGGGATCGTCATCCGACAGGATGGAGATCTTGACATTTATGGGAGTCGAGACCGGATTTCCCGATCCGTCGCGGGCTATAGCCTGGTAGTTGAATCCCTGCGGGATCTGGCTCAGGGCGCAGGGCAGAGGGCACAGGGCAAGTAATATCAATATGAAAATTATTGTAGAGACGTTCGATCCGAACGTCTTGCTTAATCCAAACAAATCTGAAAGTGCGGATTTTGTTTTCATAATATTAAGGTATGACGGTTTGATGGTATGACGGTACTACAGTATAGCTGTACGAAATTTATCTTATTAAAAGTATAAAGGCGTGTTTTGCCAGTAAAAAGAATCTGAACTTCGCTGATCAGTTTTTCGAATATTTCAGCGAAATAGTTGAAAACTAAAAATTTGTAGAAGCAAGTTATGACAAATATGAAGGAAAGTCAAGTTTTTTTGACGAACAGGCTAAAAACGGCGACTGGCGACTGGCCACCGGCGACCGGCGACCGGCGACCGGCAGAATCATTAACCCACCCCTTGCCCCCCGAGGCTTCGCCCGGGGCATGCTCTCCAAGGAGGGGATCTCTTTGAATTCCGTCAAACCGTCCTTTGCCCGCCGTAGTCCCGAGTGCGCGGGACGAAGGTGGGGCACCGCCATACTGTCATACCAATCCCCTAACTACGGAAAACGAGCTTCTTTATAGTTGTATTTGCCCGGAGTTTTATTTCGTGATCCTGCCTGTAAAGGGATCCTTGATTATGAGATAATACTTTGAAACGGTATCCGGTTTTATGATGAAGGATCTGTCTGAAGGTCGCATCAAATAAGGCTTTTTGGCATAAAATAAGTCGGCGCCGGGAAATGTCTCAGCCCGGTATCTGTCACTGTAGCTCCTGCGCATCGGCTCAAAATCGAAATATCTGCGGTTAAGACCGGTATCAGGATTGATTATAATGTTATCAGGAAGCCTGTACTTCTTTTTTAAATATCCATATTCAGGATCATCGGATGGAATCGTAATTGATGATGTGTCTTTTTTTGGGATATCCGGGCGTCCCGCATCTTTCCGGGCTTGTCCGGCAAGATTCAGGGAGATTATTGATACCAGGATTATCACCGAGACTATCTTTTTCATTTACACTGAATTGAGAAAATGTTACGGAACCAGATGATTATCAATAATATACAATAATCATACCAATCTGTGCATCCAAATGTTAAAGTTTACAGATCATCATGTTAAACCATCTAACCCAGCCTTCGTTTCCATCCAGTAAGCTATGGCTGGCAAAGCATCGAACCATCGAACAATCATACCGTCACACCGTCGTACCGTCGCACCGTCATACCGTTGTACCATTGCTCCAATATTCATATCTTAGCACAAATAACCATCAATCATGAATAAAAGGATGTTTTTCAAAACAGGTTTAACAGGACTCATTGCCCTGCTTATGCCAAAAAAGGCATTCAGTCTTGAATATTATCCCAGGCCTGCAGACAAGAAATGGGCCGTGCTCTACGGCACATGGTGCGGAACAGCACGGGATGCAGCTGTCTGGATATCCGAAGGCATGGACGGAATAGCTAATGTCTTTGATGTCAGGGAAAATCCAGACCTCTCCGGATATGATCATATTATTGCCGGAGGCGCCATACGGGCAGGAAAGACATCGCAGGAGCTGCAGGATTTCCTCGCAAAGAACAAGGATATTCTGAAAAGCAGGATCCGCGGATATTTTGCAGTTTGCGGAAACATGATGAAGCCTGTCGGCCCTCAGCAGACCACAACCCTGATAGACAATCATCTTGCAGCCATATGCGGGGTGACAGGCGTGCCATCAAAAGTCTTCCTGGGCAGAATTACTTTCGGACTCATGGAACCGGATGTCAGGAAACAGATGCAGCAGATGGCCGGCATCATGGAGTATGACAACCTGAAAAGACCGGAATGCATGGAATTCGGGAAACAAGTCCTCGCGACAGCAAACAGATAACAGGCGTTTATAACCACGGGGGTTCACGGAGTAAAAAGGAGTTCCACTGTCTTACATTTAATAATCAATGAATTGCTATGCCAGAGTATTTACTCCGTGATAACTCCGTATCTGTCTGAGCGGAGCGAAGACCCGTGTAACTCCGTGGTTAATAAGAATCTGGAAAAAACACATTCTGTCTGCTTATCAGGAGATGATTGATCATATAAAAATGTAAATGAAGGGTCCTGGAGGGAGAGATGCAGAATAAAGCCAGATACTGACATTCAAAAACTAATTTTCCATCAAAGAAAATCTTCTGCATCGTTTTTCTTAATATTATTCATTAAAAATCCAAAATTAGAGCAGTATTATATAAGAGAACGCAATATTTCTTAAGAATTATTATTCTTTTGTCTCTTCTGCTATAAGCGACAAGCCTGATACTCTTCTGAAGGGCTTCCATTCGTAAACCGGAATATACCATCCGTAAATTCTGAACTTGCGCTGTTTATACTATAGTTTACTTTAGCACTGAAAAGAACAGCAAAGAAGTTTTTTGAAAATATTAAGGACAGTAAAAGAACCATTTATTATTAATTAAAATTAACAGCCATGAAAAGATTATTTTTAACAGCAGTATGTATAGCTGCAATCTGTACCGCCTCATTTGCAGGCAAAGTTGTTGCCAAGGGTAAAACCTACTCGGCACTCGGAGACTATAAGATCGAGTCACTCGACCAGCCGGTTGTCTTAAACGGCAAAGAACTCGATGCATTCACCATCTCATACCAGAATACCGAAATGAAAGTTACGGTTGCCGTCGAGAAGACAAAAAAATGCAAGACATATTATGTCCTGTCTGATAACCTGTCGGTCCAGTATGTATGCAACAGCAACTATTTCGGAGTTGAGAGGCTTGACAAGCAGCTTGAAAAAGAGGGTTTCCGCACCGACAATGAAGACCTTAATGCAGAACAGTATTACCACCAGAGAGTTCTTACCTGCGGCGGGAACGGAAACCTGGATAATACAATGATGATTGCTGCCTATTTCCCTTTCCTGCTGAAAGATCAGGAAGGCGCTATCGCAGCAAAATAATCAGCTCGTTCTGAGCATTTGGATTCTTTCAAGTTTTAGGTTTTAATTAATGAAAGAGGGGCTTATACGAAGGCCCCTTTTTTTGATATTGCCCCTAAATCCCCTAAAGGGGACTTTCTGACTTCTGTTTTTGTTGTATTAAATTTAATTCAAGAAGGATACGGGATTTTATTGTTTCCATTTCCTCGAAAATTTCTTTGTTTGTAAATCTCAGTATTTTAATACCAAGCTTTTCAATATCATGTTCTCTTCCATCATCCCGTTCTTTGACCTCATCATCTAAATGTATTTCACCATCAACCTCAATCACCATCTTGTATTTATGGCAGTAGAAATCCACTATAAAAATGTCGATTGGATGCTGTCTTTTCCATCTTGCTTTAAATATTCTTTTATTTCTTAAAACCTCCCAGAGTACTTTTTCAGCTTCAGTCATGTTATTTCTGAGTTCAAGAGCTTTCAAAAAAGTCTTCTTGCTTGCTCCATAGAACATATAGCGTTCAATCATTCTGCGTTTCATAAAACAGTTATTTGGGTGCAGCGAATCCTTAAACTTACTAAAAATATTCAATTCCTGCAAAGTTAAGTCCCCTTTAGTGGATTTAGGGGTAAAGTCCCATTTATGGTATTTAGGGGTAAAGTCCCCTTCAGGGGATTTAGGGGTTAAGAATTTATGGGTAAAGTCCCCTTCAGGGGATTTAGGGGCTAAGAATTTATGGGTAAAGTCCCCTTCAGGGGATTTAGGGGCTGGTGATGTAGGGGCAGCAGAAGGAGGTTTATCCCTTAAATCTTGCCATGTGCACCAGGAACAGATCCTTGCGGTTGCGCGAGACGGGGATCTCCGAGCCGTCAGTCATCTCAATATACCCTCCCTCCTTCCTGACATACTTCTTCACATACTTCAGATTTATCAGGTGAGAATTATGAGGACGGAAAAAATACCTGTCGCTCAGCAGATCCTGGAATTCTTTCAGATTCTTCGATACGAGTATCTTGCGGTTCCCTGTGATATAGAACCATGAGTATGCCCTGTCTGCTTCAATACGAATTATATCCTTCGGATTCAAGTATTCCATGCCATCCGAAGTTGGAATGGCCAGCCTCGAAGGAAGTCCGGTCCTTAGATTCTCCAGCAGCACTTTAATATTATCAGAGCCTTTTGATGTACTGTCGGACCTTTTCTGTGTGACCTTGTGAACGGCCTCAATGAATTCATTTATGTTTATCGGCTTCAGGATATAATCCACAGCGCTGAACTTGATGGCTTTTATCGCATAATGGTTGAACGCGGTAATAAATATGACATCGAAATCTTTTTCCGGGAAATTCATCAGGACGTCGAACCCTGTTCCGTGAGGCATCTCGACATCAAGGAAGACAAGGTCGGGTTTAAGCTGGCTTATTTTCTCAGTACCCTCGGCAACGTCATATGCCTTGCCGACAACCTCAAGTCCTGGGCAATACTCACCGATTATCGAGGTGATAAAATCCACGGCATCACGCTCATCATCAACCACCATTGTTTTTAATTTCCTGCTCATGTCAGTATCGGGATATGTATCTCAACCAGTGTCCCGGCCGGTTCGCCGTTCACGTCCTTCAGGTCAGTATATTTCGTCTTAAGGCTTGTGCCGTAAAGTTCATTCACCAGGTCAAGTCGTGAGGCAACTATCTGCGTTCCCAGGGAATTGTGGTTGCAGTTCGTTCCGGTTTTTCTCTCCTGGGCCGCTTCACGTCCGATGCCATTGTCCTCTATGGTGCACATCAGGTGATCAGTATCAAGCTTTATATCTATTTTCACTGATCCCTTTCCTTCAAGCGGCATCAAACCATGACAGATTGAATTCTCCACGTAAGGTTGAATGAGCATAGTCGGTATCTTGTAAAGCATCGTGTCTATTTCATCATCAACCTTAATCTCATATGTAAATTTATCTTTGAACCTTATGCATTCCAGTTCGAGGTAAAGGTTGAGTGCATTCAGCTCATCGCGGAGAGGTATTGATGTATGCTGTGAATTGTCGAGAACTTTCCGCATGAGATTGGAAAACTTCGTGAGGTAATTATTTGTGGCCAGCTTATCGTGCTGGTACATATAATATTGTATTGAGTTCAGAGTATTGAAGATAAAATGAGGGTTCATCTGCTGGCGGAGGTTTGCCTGTCTTATTTCTGCAATTTTCCTGTTCATCTCACTCAACCGTGTTTTTTCCTTATGCTTTGACGTTCTGAAGATTAGCCAGCCTATTGCAAGAAGAAGTATTATCAATCCGCAGAAACCCCAGAGCATCAAGCGCTGGTTCTTCAGCTTCAGTGAAAGAAGCTCAACCTCCCTGATCTGTGTATCGGTTTCATACCTGAGTCTTGCATCCATCAGCCCGGAAATCCTCTGATAAGTCAGCAGTGAATCGTTGAACTGCTTGTGAAGAATATAAGCTTTAAATGCCTTTACCGTATCCTTTACATTCAGGTACAGGTCGCTGATATCCTTATAAACCCATTCAAGTGAATACCAGTCTTTTACCATCATGGCTTGTTCCAGGGATTTCTTATAGAAAGACAAAGACACCTCAGTATTTCCGAGATCGCGGTAGATATTACCTATATTACCATATGAGTTAGCAGCTGCAGCGTGAATTCCTGCCGGAATGCTGTATGCAAGTGATTTCTTGTAACTGGCAAGGGCAGGATCGTACATTTTTGCCAGGTAGAAGTTCCATCCCATATTTGCCAGTGCGTTTGCGGCATTGACAGTATCTTTCCTGAGGACTGCAAGATTGTAACAGATCTTCAGTAACGAATCTGCCGTGCTGAAATTGCGCCAGGTAACTGTGGCATTATCCCCTGCATAAATTGTTCCGAGGAAATAATAACCTGTGATAGCCCGCATAGTATCTTTTTCGGCTGTTGAAGCCTCAATAAGATTAATCAACGACATCCTGTAATTGGGTTTGTCGTCGAGCGCCCTGTACACATTCACAAGACCGACAATTGCCGCCGGTTTAATCCCCTGCAGATTCTTCTTATCAGCAATCGAAATGGCATTTTTAAAATACTGAAGACTCTCCTGTAAAAACGAAGTTCGCAAATAATAGCGCCCGAAAAAGATCATTGCCTTTGAAAGATCCTTATCATCATCCGCGCTTTCTGCTTTTTTCATTGCTGCAGAGGCTTCTTCCGATGCTTTCCTGAAATCTCCGGTAGCAAAATAATATTCTGCATAGAGAAGATGGTATCGGGATGGCGTTTCAATTTCAGCTCTGAGACATATAAGGTGAACTGAGTCTATGCATTCTTTTACGGGGCGGAAATCAGTCTTGGACTTCCACAAATACTGATAACCTTTGTCGATAAGCCGGTTCACTTCCTCCGTCTTATCCTTCTTTCCGGATAATAAATTAATCTTAATTTTGCTCTCCTCGGAGAAATCTGCTTTTGCGGTATACGCAAATCCCAATACTGGTATCAGGAACAATATGATCTGTCTGAAGGCTTTCATGTTCAAATCAGCTCTTATTTTGTTCGACACAAAGATAATAATTCAAATCTTCAACTATGCTCCAGAGACTTACTCTGCGGTCAGGTTTTAATCTGACACCAAATTAACCGATAATAAAGTATAAGAAAGCGCCGGTTTACGGATTGCAGTTTTGAATTGACGGATGACGATCCCTTATATAGTCAGAGCATCGAGGAGGAGTCCTTATCAAGGTATAGCCAGGCTGCTTTATGGTTCCTGAGAACAGATGCAGGGATCATCGGGGATATATCTTCCTTCATTGTCCTTCTTACCGCTTCAGCTTTCCTCAGATCAGGGACCGTACAGATGATATGTTCTGACTTCATAATTTGTTTTACCGACATGCTTATGGCCCTGTCAGGCACATCCTCAAAGGATGGGAACCAGCCTTCGCCAAGCTGCTGCCTGCGGCATGCATCATCAAGATTAACAATAATATACGGATCTTCAGTCAGAACGTCAGCCGGAGGATCATTGAATGCTATATGGCCGTTTTCACCGATACCGATAAATGCAACATCAATTGCATGTTTCCTGATCAGCCTGCCCAGACGTCTGCACTCTTTCACGGGATCGTCATCGCCGTTCACATAATTGAACTTCTTCAGGGGCACCTTGACGGCAAACCTTTCCTTAAGATATTTCCTGAAAGATGCCGGATGGATTGCCGGAAGACCTATGTATTCATCGAGATGAAAAGATGTGACCTTTTTCCAGTCAATATCTTCCCTAACCAGAGCTTCCAGCATCTGAAACTGGGATGCGCCTGTTGCAACGATTATCGAGGCCTCTCCTCTCTTCCTTATAGCTTCACGGATAAGACCGGCTCCCTTTGCGGCCGCCTTCTTCCCGAGTTCTTCTCTGGTATTTGAAATTATAACTTCCATATAATATAATTTTTTCTTAAGTCCACATTAATCGCTAGCGCGGATTTGGCTTCGCCGAGCTCGCAAATTTAAACCTCGGGTCTCTGGCGCGGATTTGTAATCCGTGCCTTTGCTCGGTTGCAATCCGTGCTTTTTTTGTCCGGGCACCGATTACAAATCGGCGCCAGCTATAATAATTAAGTCTTTTTTACATAATTAAGATTATCGTCCAGCGGCGTCATTTTTGGCATCAGCATGTGAACAAATCCGAGTATGGTCAGATATGAACATCCTGCTATCACGAATGCCCAGAAATAACCTGAATTATCTGCTTTATCCAGGACGGAACCGAGAACCAGGTTGGCAATTATTGAGATGCCCACTCCAACCATCTTTCCCAGTCCAATTACCGAAGCCGTGGCTTTTTTCGGAAACACATCCGGGACAAGAGTGTAACTGTTTATCGACCATGACTGATGTCCTGCAGCACCAAGACCTATAAGGAACACCGCGAGCCATTTGCTTGCCAGGAAAGGCACCAGGATAACCGGGAGGATTATAATGGCATTCACCAGGAGCGTTGTCTTTCTTGACCTGTTTATCGACCATCCTTTTTTTATCAGGTAACCTGATGCATATCCGCCCAGGAGACTTCCCGAATCAGCCATAATGAAGATTATAAGAAACGGGAGACCTATGTTTTTGATGTCAACACCAAACTGCTCTGCAAGGAACTTTGCTCCCCAGAAAAGATAAAACCACCAGACTGCATCTGTCATCGTGGTCAGTGCAAATGCCCATGTTTCCTTTTTCGGAAGAATTTTAATCCATCGTATTTTCCCCACCGACTCGGCTTCAGAATCACTGTTTATATAAGCCAGTTCAGCTTTTGAAAGCCGGGGATGAAATTCAGGTTTGCGATATGTCCTGATCCATAACAATACCCAGAATGCACTGAGGGCTCCGGTTATCAAGAAAGGTACCTGCCAGTTTCTTCCTTCAACAGTAACAATAGCTCCTACAATGAATGGCGCAAGTATTGCCCCCACGCTGGTTGATGCGTCGAAGATGCCTGTGGCAAGTGCCCGGTCTTTTTTCGGGAACCATTCAGCCACTGTCTTGACCGCTGCAGGAAAGTTACCCGACTCTCCTATACCTAGTCCGAAGCGGGCTGTCATAAAACCTATCAGGCTGAATGACTGTCTTACAGCAGCATGAAGCATTCCAAATATGCTCCACGTTACAATTGAAATAGTATATCCTATTTTGGTTCCGAATCTGTCTATTATCCCTCCCATGAATGAAAGTCCTATCATGTAGGCAATCTGGAATGAGTTTATTATTGCCGCATAATCCTTGTTTGACCAGTCGAAGAACTTCTGCAGTGTAGGTGCCATCACTCCCAGGATGCTCCTGTCAAAATAGTTTATGGTAGTGGCCATGAATACAAGGGCAAGGATGCGGTACCTGTAGTGTCCGGGTTTTTCGAAAGTGCTGGGATTTGTCATTGGACTTGTTGCTTGTTGCTTGTTGCTTGTTGCTGGTGCTGGGTACTGGGTACTGGTTACTGCCTACTGCCTGCTGCCTACTGCCTACTGCCTACTGCCTGCTGCCTACTGCCTGCTGCCTACTGCCTACTGGTTTATTGTAGCTTGGTATATATTGGTCTAACAGTTGTTTTAAATTCAAACTTCTGTGGTAAGAGCTGGTATTGCGGAAAGACAGAAAGAGCTGTACATCCAACTCCGCTGTCGGCATAATCGAAATTGAAGGTTACGCTTCCTGATGGCTTCAGCTGGTAAGTGTAAAGAGCTTTCGTAAGGTTATCCTGCGAGTATGGATGTGCGTTGAAATTGAAAAGCTTATCTCCGCTGAACTCAATACCCGTGCCGACCTTATCAGTCATCCTTACCCAGCGGTTATCGGTTCTGAGGCCGTAATCCTGGGGAATAAGATACGGTTCGTACATCTCCCCGACAGTTGTTTTGTAAATGCCTGTTTTATACCCTGACTTCCTGTCGGGATAGTTCTCCTGCGGACCACGACCGTACCATTCAACGTTTTGAAGTGATCCGTCAAGGATCCATTCTAGGCCCGCTCTCGGGATCCACGCCGGAAGATCTCCTTCAGGGATCACGGAATGTTCAATTGTTATTTCGCCTGAACCTGAAATAAGGTATTTATAATTATTCGTGAAGGTTGCTTTACCTGTTGCTGTAAATGTAACATTTCTGACATTTACTTCGGCAAGTACATTATCTATCATTCTGAAGCTGAACTCTTCCTGTTTCTTCCGGAGAAGATCGATTCCTGATGAATACCATTCCGAAGCTGCAAATCTTCCATATCCCTCGGTCCGGTGTTTTGTGTTCGACCTCCGGTAATTCCACTGGTCGGTTTCATTGGCAAGAGGAGCCCTCCAGAGATTTAGCTCAGGTCCTTTCTTAATCATCTCTTTCCCGGATATAACCATGGAACTGAGTGTACCATGTGTCTTGTCGAAAACATATCTGAAATTACTGCCGGAAATGATGAGCTGATTATTTTCATCTTTTGACGAAATTGCCGGCACGCTCACGGGAGAAGTTTTTACTTCAGGACTGAACCATGGCAGGTCAAACTGTTCCCAGGCAACCTCGAATCCTTCTTCCGCCCAGGGAGTTTTGCTTTTCCGGCTGAAACTCAGCAGCAGGCGGTATTCAACCCGCTCCTTTAATTCCGGCTTATGATACGGTATCATCACTTTCGAAGATTTCTGTGCGGGAATGTCAAGCGGAATGTCTCCTTTTTCAATTATCTCATTATCAGCCTGAAGCATCCAGGTAAAGCGCAGCTCCGACAGGTTCGTGAAAAGAAACCTGTTAGTAATTTCAACTTCAGCCGGCCCATCACGCAGAAAGAGAGCCGTGACCGGCTGGCCCGATTTTTTAATCTGCCACATTTCCGGCTGGGGACGCCTGTCGGGCCATATCGAACCATAAGTCCTTGCCCCTATCCCGTAGCTGAAGAATTCTCCCTCCGTGGTCATATCCTCAAAATCGAGCCACAGGGCAGCCTTTTTCTTTATCTCGGGGGAAGGATTCCTGAGCGAAGCCGGAAGTACAGCCTCACTGAAGATACCAACCTGATCTATCAACGCATCGCAGAGATGAACGGATGTCTCCTGGCCATGGATCTCCGCATTCCTTCCAATGTTGACAGGGAATGGTGTATTCCTGATATTCCCTGAGACGTCCTTTCTGCTGCTCTCTTTATCGTCAACAGTCAGACGGATGTTTTTCCCGTCATATACTGCAACAATAAAATGCCAGTTGTTTTCCCATCCTGCGGGAAGTGGAATCTGGACTTTCTGCCTGTTATTTGTAGTCAGGTAGAACTCGAGCGAGTCATTTCTCAACTGCCTTATTCCGAACTGGTAGCTGCCTTTATTAAGAAGAGTGCCTGCAGAACTATTGAGCTTCCGGGGAAAAACCCACATTGTAATAGTCAGCTGGTCTTCACTTATTTCAACAGCATCATCCCTGTATACTTCAACCCACTGGTCGTGCCCGTTCAGGTCTATGGCTTTCCCGGATATCCCCTCAGCAAGCTTACCCCTGCCCATCATATTCACCATTATATTATTCGGGGAAGCATCCTTCAGTATCCTGACAGGTTCCGTTATTCCTGTGCTCACAAAATCCCATATTGCACCTCCCATGCTCCGCGGATATGAATAAAATTCCTTCCAGTAGTCATCAAGTCCTCCTCCTCCGTTGCCGGTCACTGCCAGGTATTCATCAAGGAACGACGGCCTGGCATCAACGCTGTCCGGAACAAGGTACACATTCTTTGCAAGGGTATTTACCATAGGATACCTCGGACCGATGATATCTTCACATTTATGAGCAAATGCATTTCCCCCGTACATCCAGAAGCGTGTTTTGTCATATTTTTTTCCTTCATTTATCACTGCACATATATTGTCTCCCTCGCCGCTTTCATTGCCGGCGCTCCAGAAAAGCACTGAGGGATGATTCCTGTCGCGAAGAACCATCCTTCGGGCTCTTTCACGATACATTCCTTCCCATTCCGGATTACGTGATACGGATTCCGTTGCATGTGCTTCATCTCCCGTCTCGTCAATCACATATATGCCGTACTCATCAGCAAGTTCCAGGTACCTTATGACTGGAGGATAATGCGATGTGCGTACACAATTGATATTGAACTGTTTGAATATAGTCATATCTTTCCGGATCGTGGCTTCATCCATTGTATGACCAAGCACGGGATGCTGCATATGACTGTTTATGCCGTTGAGCTTGACAGGAACCCCGTTCAGGTAAAACACCTGGTTCCTTATCTCTGTCTCCTTGAACCCGATACGTCCGGAAATAACCTCAATTGTTTTATTTCCCGGCCCCAGTAGTTCAAGGACCACGGTATAAAGATCCGGATATTCCGCCGACCATTTCATTGGATTGCTTATTTCGGCTGAAAGATCCAGATTCTTCAATGATCCTGAACTGAACTTCTCCGACGTAATTGTTGTCACTACCTTCCCCGTCTTGTCATACAGGGCTGCCCTGACCTGAAGATCAACGGCAGCAGAAGAGGAATAACAGGCAACATCCACGGAAAGGCCGAGCCTGGCGTTTTTATATTCAGCATCGAGGTCTGTTGCTGCATGCCAGTCGAAAATATGATGTTTCGGCGCAGCCATTAGCCATACATCATCAAAGATGCCTGCCAGCCTCCAGTAATCCTGATCTTCAAGGTAATAGCCGTCAGAATATTTGGTGACCAGAACAGATAAAATATTCTTACCGGGCTTTACATATTTTGTGACATCATATTCAGCTGGTTCCTGTCCTCCCTCATTATAGCCGACCTCCATACCATTCACCCAGACAAATGATGCAGAAGCTGTCTTTTCCATCCTCAGGAATATTTCCTTATCTTTCCATGATGAAGGAATATTGAATGTCTTCCGGTACGATCCTGTCGGATTGTAATCACGAGGAACTTTCGGAGGATCAGGCCTGAATGGCGTCGACACATTTCTGAACATAGGATCACCGAAACCTTTCATTTCCCAGTTTGACGGCACACGGATGGTATCCCAGTTCCTGTCATTGAATTTCACGGTGAAGAAATCAGCAGGTGCTCCTTCCGGGGTTTCTGAATAATGGAATTTCCAGATGCCATTCAGTGAAATAAAATTCCCTGATTTCTCCTTCCTGTTCATAAGAGCTTCATTGACTGAAGCATACGGAATTAACGGCGTATGGCCCTCCACCTGGTTCAGTTCAAAAACGGAGGTATTCTCGATATAAGAATAGATATCAGAAAGGAATGACTTATTCTGAGAAATGACATGGATTGTTACTGTTATTAGAATAACAAATAGGAGAAGTTTTTTCATTAAAATGAATTTGAATTATAGTGGAAATATAAATAAAATTATCGTTTCGATTCCCTTGAAATAAAGAACTTTCACAGAAGAAATCCGGAGAACCGCAAAGTTCTTCCTTTTATGATCCATAAATTTCTTAATTTTAATTTTTAATTCCGTAAAAAATATCAAAATGATCAAATTACGTTTTATAAACAAAATCGTACTGATTGCAATTGCAGTAATCATTACCCAGTCATGCAGTAAAGCTCCGCGACAGGATAAATTAAGCATACCATATGAAAAATACACGATGGCGAACGGTTTGCAGGTTATTCTGCATACCGATCATTCCGATCCGATAATATCCTATGCGATAATGTACCATACCGGTTCCAGCCGCGAAGTGCCCGGGAAAACCGGGTTTGCCCATCTCTTTGAACATCTTCTGTTCAGCGGCTCAGAGAATGTTCCGACAGGGAAATTCGATATGGTGATCGAAGGTATGGGAGGTTCAAACAACGGGGGAACCGGTCGCGATTACACGGTATATTTTGAACAGTTTCCCCGCAACGCCCTGGAAAAAATATTCTGGCTTGAGTCTGACAGGATGGGTTTTTTCATCAATTCCGTAACCCAGCGCCTGATGGCAATCCAGCAGAACGTGGTGTCGAATGAAAAACGCCAGTATGAGGATAACTCCCCGTACGGCTTCACGGAATGGGTGATCAATAAAAACCTGTATCCCGAAGGTCATCCTTACAACTGGACAGTCATAGGAGAAATGGAGGATCTGAAGAACGCTACACTCGCGGATGTCAAAGCATATTATGAAACTTTCTACGGACCAAATAACGCGACACTGGTCCTTTCAGGCGATTTCAATCCTGATTCCATTAAATTATTGATTGACAAATATTTCGGTGAGATCAAACAGCACGGTCAGGTTACCCGGCGTGAACCAATGCCTGCTTCTCTTAAGGAAACCATTAAGTTATACCATGAAGACAATTTCGCAAATGTGCCTGAAATAAATATGGTATGGCCCGCATCAGAGATATACAGTAAAGATGCATATGCACTCGATTTCCTGGCAAGTCTACTTTCTGAAGGCAAAAAGGCACCCCTCTACAAGATACTTGTTAAGGAAAAAGAACTTACATCAAGAACATCAGCATACAATAATGCAGAAGAGCTTACAGGTGAGTTTACAATAAACATAAGGGCTAATGAAGGAAAAACACTGAAAGAAATAGAGGACGCCGTGTATGAGGCATTAGCAAGATTCGAAAAGGAAGGTGTCACCCAAAAGGATATTGAAAGGATCAAGGCTTCAAATGAAATGAATTTCTACAGGGGGATAAACAGCGTGCTGGGAAAATCTTTCCGGCTGGCCACATACAATACTTTCCTCAACGATCCGGGATTCATAGAAAAGGATATTGAGAACATTAAATCCGTTACGCTGTCAGATGTCATAAGGGTTTACGAAAAATACATCAAAGGCAAACCTCATGTGGTGACAAGTTTTGTACCCAAAGGCCGCAAGGATATGATGGCTGAGAATTCCGTGAAGGCAGGCGTGAAGGAAGAAAATATCTCCGAGGCCAGCCAGGTTGACATTGCCGGCACCGGCAATGAAGAGATCGTGAAAACGCCGTCTCTCATAAACCGGACTGTAGAGCCTCCGGCCGGAAAGGAACCCGAAGTGAATATTCCTCAGATATGGAAAGCCCAGATGAAGAACGGAATAAAAGTATACGGGATCCGGAACAGCGAACTGCCGCTTGTCAGTATGAGCATCATGATCAGCGGAGGAGTATTGCAGGATAACATCAGCCTTCCGGGAGTCGCCGGAATGGTAGCAGCCGTCCTTCCACAGGGAACAAAAAACAAGACTCCCGAGGAACTCGAGGAAGAGATCGAGCTTCTTGGATCAGATATTAACATGAATGCCGGCCGGGAGGAGATAACAATGAATTCAAACATGCTTTCGAGGAATTTCGGGAAGACTGTTATGCTGATGAAAGAGATACTGCTGGAACCAAGATGGGATACCGCGGAATTCTCAATTGCGAGGAACAGGGCGGGAAATCTGATTCTCCAGGAAGAAGCTCAGCCCAGGAGCGTTGCCAGCCAGGTTTTCTATAAACTGGTTTATGGCGGCGATCATATTTTCGGCTATAACACGAGGGGAACAAAGGAATCTATCGGGCAGATTACTCTTGAAAGCCTGAAAGAGTATTATAACAGGAACTTTTCCCCGTCAGTCACCACGATCGTTATCGCCGGTAATGTATCAAGGGAACAGGCCATTGAAGCCCTGGCACCTCTTGAAGTTCAATGGAAACCCTATGAAGTTAAGATCAACACATATCCGGAACCTTCTGTCCCGGGAAAATCGGTCATTTATTTTGTTGATATTCCGGGTTCACGGCAGTCTGTCATTTATATAGGTTACCCGGCCATTTCGAGGAATGATCCCGATTATATCAGGACAGATTTTATAAACTACCGGCTGGGAGGCGCATTTACAAGTATCTTCAACCAGATACTCCGCGAGGAAAAAGGTTTTACATATGGTGCCAGGAGCTACTTCCAGGAAATGAAGATCCGCGGACCTTTTATTGCAACCTCAATGGTAAGATCGGATGCAACTTTCGAATCTTTAAAGATTTTCAGGGAGGAAATGGAAAAATACCGCGATGGCATATCGGCAGAAGATCTTGAGTTCATTAAAAACTATATGCTGAGATCAAATGCACTTCAGTTTGAAACAAATTCTGCTCTTTCAAACATGCTTGCAACAATTGCAAAATATGATCTTCCCGATGACTATGTGAAACAGGAAGAGAACATCATAAAGAACATGACACTTGAAGAGCACAGAGCTGTCACACAGAAATACATAGTTCCCGGAAGGATGTACTATGTGGTTGTCGGTGATGCAGCAACGCAGATGAAACCGCTTGAAAAGATAGGATTCGGGAAGCCTGTATTGCTTAGCAGCAAGTGACAGTAAGAAGTCGGAAGTCAGGACTCATATCTTCGGTCTTCGGTCTTCGGTCTTCGGTCTTCGGCCTTCGGTCTTCGGTCTTCGGTCTTCGGTCTTCACCTGAGGTATTTCTCAATTATACCTGTCAGATGTTTTTTATCGAATGGCTTTGACAGGTAATCGACGAAGCCGATTTCGATGGCAAGCGCCCTGTCAGAGGTATGAGCATAAGCAGTCTGGGCTATCACCGGAACATGTGGCTTTATTTTCAGTATCTCCGATGCTGCCTCATAGCCATCCTTCACGGGCATTTTGATATCCATAAGTACAAGATCCACGTCAGGATTCTGCCTGAACAGATCAACAGCTTCCTGTCCGTTGCAAGCCCTGATCAGTCGGTAATTACTGTTTCTTAACATAGTGACTATCAGAGCATAATTCGATTCTTCATCTTCAGCAACAAGGATTGATTTTATTAATTTCTGTTCAGGTCTGACTTCAGGAATCATCACTTCCTCATCTTTAGATGACGATAAAGACTTGCTGCAGGGAATAGTAAAACTGAATACCGATCCCGAATTCACAGTGGATTTGAACCATATCCTGCCTCCGAGAAGCTCCACGAAACCCTTTGATATAGGAAGGCCGAGACCGGTACCACCATAGGTCCTTGATTCACTCTTATCCACCTGGTAGAACCTTTCAAATATCCTGGATTGTTCTTCTTCGGGAATTCCGATCCCGGTATCTTCAACATAAAACTCTGCATGATCCTCCCTGCAGACATATCCGAACTCTACATGACCATAATTTGTGAACTTTATCGCATTTGAAACAAGGTTGGCCAGTATCTGGATAAGTTTCCCTTCATCTGTATCCACTACTGCAGCACTTTCATCATGTTCTGCTTTTATTCTCAGTTCAATATGTTTCTTTCCGGCTTCGGGCATAAACTGGCGGTGAAGATTCCTCACCACCCTGTTAACATTTACGGGAGTTATTTTCAGCCTTGCCTGACCTGTTTCAATGTGGGAAATATTAATTATATCATTTATGATCGTAAGCAGCTGATTATTGGACTGAAAAATGATATCAATATATTCTTTCCTCTCCTGGTCCGAAATATCAGGCTGATCAAGGAATCCGGAGAACCCGATAATGGCATTAAGAGGTGTTCTGATCTCATGCGATATATTATGAAGGAATGCTGTTTTCAGCCTGTCGCTCTCTTCGGCTTTTTCCTTGGCAATTTTGAGATTGTCAAATAATGATGAGTTTTCAAGCGTCAGGGACGTGATATTTGAAAGCGTTCTGCTTAATCGTATCTCACGCTCGCTGAAATCAACAACCCTTCCTGATGTACCCATTATCAGGATCCCCATTACTTCCTTATTTACAGAAAGAGGGATGTACAAAAGGGAGCGAAGGTTCCTTAAACTGACAATCATCTTTTCCTCCTGAGTAAGGTTCTCCTTCAATATATCATGAACGATCAGTGGTTTATTGGCAGTGATCGCCTCCCGGATATGTGGATGACTGTTAAGCAATGCCTTTCTGAACTCATCCGGGAAATCCTCGGGCAGGGGAGGTACTGTGACTTCAAGATTCAGTACATCACCGTTCAGATAATAAATAACCCCTGTATCAAGTTCGGTGAGCCTTACTCCGCCTTCCAGTATTCTCCTGAGCATTTCTTTCTTTTCAACCGTTTCGAGCAGTTCCATGGTGATCTGCAGCAGCTGGACAAGGTCCCTGTTATTCTTCATTATCACCTGTTCAGCTTTTTTCCTGTCTGTTATATCCTGAATAGATCCGAAAAGTATCCTGTTTTCCCTGTCAAATTCACAGATCGAATGGATATCAATTATTTCGCCTGTATCGGCTTTTTTTATTTTGAACTCTATATCATAAGGTTTGCCGTTATTAATAAGTTCATCCAGAGCTTTATCCATCATCGGGCGGCATTCCGGAACAGGTATTCCCTTAACCTGTTCATACCACAGGGGAGATTCATTAACACCATACAGTTTTATGGCACCAACAGATCCATACATCATACCGGTATCCAGGTGAAGCTCCCAGTTACCGCTTCTGCTCGCAAGTTCTGCCCTCCGAAGCCTGGCCTCACTTACCTTCAGTTCATCCTGAATCATCCGGCTTTCAGTCACGTCCCTGATTGTACCTGTGAGTCTTCTGGTCGATTTATTGATATTGACCGTAACTTCAAGCACTTTATCCTTGTAACTTACCTCAAAAGGCTCCAACGGAGTTCCACGGACGAGCCCTTTAAGAAGCGGAATGACTGCATTGAAGTTCTCCGGACTTAAAAAGTCCCTGGCAAGCCTCATGACATTCCTTCCGATTATCTTATCCCTCGTCAGACCGAGGATTTTTTCGAGTCTTGTATTGATTGCAAGAACTTTCCCCCTCAGTGTTCCATACGCGATACCCTCCTCTACAGTCTCAAAAATATCCCGGAAATTCTCTTCGCTCACTCTCAGATCTTCTTCAACTTTCTTAAGCTCTCCGATCTGTTGCTGAAGTTCTTCTATCTGTTTCTTCAATCCCGAAACTGATTCAGAAAGTGAGTTCTCGCTTTCAATATTTTTTGCTTTTCCTTTATTCACGATCAGGTATCATGACAGTCATGAGTGCAAAGAAGGCAGTTTTCACAACGACTAACATCAAAAATAAGTTAAATTTCCTTAAAATAACTATTATTTGATTCTATAAATCACCTTGATTTGCTGATCGTTCAGAACTGTCTGATCATTCCTTTCCCCTGTCAGAAAAAACGTGACGGGAAAAGTTTTCACGAATTGGTGTGGAATGGGATCCTATAATTTTGTGAAGTTTTCAGGCAACTTGTTCCCGGCATGCGGAAATTTTGTTATCCTTCCAATCTGAAGAGTAATACAGAATCCCAGCATTGGTTGTGTTTTAATAATGTTTACAAAGCCTGTGCTCTGAGCTCTGTGCCCAACGTTTTAGCCAACGTGTTATTTCCCGGTCATATTCAGAGAACCGGCATAGTAGTCAGGATCAATCACAATAACAGGATCCTTCACATCAATATCAATTGTGGTGAATCTGGATACCGGTTCAAGATTCGTCTCTCTGCCTGAGATATAGATCTTTACAGGCATGTTGAACCCGGTCACACAGTTATTCCAGCGGAACGTAAGTTTCCCGTCCTTAACATAATATTCGAAGACGGGTATCCTGACATCCCGGAGGTACTGGATGAAGAAAGGTTTCAGATCCCTTCCAACTGCCTTGGCCAGGTAATCCTCTATCTGTGAACCTCTTACAACCTGGTGATAAAATTCCTTATTCAGGCCTCTCAGGACAGAGCGCCATTTCTCATCATCATTGACGATCTGCCGCAAGGTGTGAAGCATGTTACCTCCCTTTGAGTACATATCACCCGAGCCGCTGAAATTTACATTGTAGACACCAACGACCGGCCTGTCATTCCTGATATTCCTGCGTGTTCCGAGGGCATATTCCCGGCCTGCCTCCTTACCATAATGATATTCCACGTAAAGGCTTTCCGAGTAATTGCCGAAACTCTCATGCACCCACATATCGGCAATATCTTCATATGTGATACTGTTGGCAAACCATTCATGCGCCGACTCATGGATTATAATAAAATCGAACATGTTCCCCCACCCCGAGCCGCTCTGATCGATGCCGCGGTAGCCATTTGCATAACCGTTCCCATATGTCACTGAACTCTGATGCTCCATTCCAAGATATGGAGCTTCAACGAGCTTGTAGCCATCCTCGTAAAAGGGATAAGGTCCGAACCAGTGTTCAAAGGCTTCAAGCATCATGCGGACCTGTCTGAATTGTTCCCTGGCTTTTTCAAGATTGTCCCTGAGTACATAATAATCGCAGTCGAGATTACCTTTTTCACCTGCGAAGACCTCTGAAAAATGAACATAATCTCCGATATTGATATTGACGCCGTAATTGTTAATTGGATTTGATACGAACCAGTTATATGTTTTCGTTTTCTCCTTCCTGTTATCTGTAACGCTCCTGAGTCTTCCATTGGAAACGTCCATGAGGTTTGAAGGAACTGTAACGCTGATCAGCATGCTGTCGGGCTCGTCGTACATATGGTCCTTGCATGGCCACCACAGGCTGGCACCGTCGCCCTGGCATGATGATGCGACGAAGGGAAGGCCGTTGCTGTCCTTTTTCCAGGTTATTCCTCCCTCCCATGGAGGTCTTCGGGATACATGCGGTCTGCCTCCATAGCTGATATTCACAGAGTAAGTTTTACCTGCTTCCTGCTTCCCTGCCATTTTAATCCACCAGGCATTTCCTTCCTTTGAAAAATCAAGCGCCTTCCCGTTCTGTTCTGCTTTGATAATTACAAGAGGCTCCTGCAGATCGATCTGCATGATATCTGAAGACTGAAGTACTCTGTAGATAATCGTATTACTGCCATAAATAGTGCTGTCCGCAGGATTGACCTCAATATCAAGATGGTAATATGTAAGATCCCACCATTTCCTCTCCTGAGTTATTGATCCCCTGAGTGAATCCTGGCGTGTGAATTGCCGAATTGCCGGAGGGATGAACTGAGCATTCAGCATTCCCGAACAAAGCAGAATTGAAAGATTTAATAGCAGAATTCTTTTCATTTTAAAAATCATTAATTAACCACAAAGGAACGCAAAGTATTTCGGATTGCAGATTGCGGATTGCGGATATTGAAGATAGGATTTCTTACCTGAGCCTGCCCAGCTGAATATGCAGTGTGATACCTAAAGTAGACATAGTTTTGTTTATGTTAGCTATACCTGAAATTCCTATTCCAAATTTTTCTGAATTGACATTGAATCCCGTCTCAATGGGTATATTTAATACTGAAAATTCATGTTTTACGGTACCGAAAAATTTGTAAGGCACGCTTTCCATAACATTATACCAACCTCCCATTACTCCAAGGCCTGCACAGATATAGATCTTACCTGCATCGCCTGCAGATTTACCATAAAGAAGCCCCAGGTCGTAATATAGTCCCATGGTATGCTCATCGCCACTGTTTATGTGTAAATCACCCCTGATTTCCCAGAGATGGTTCACAGCCCTGATGGATTCTTCTTTTTGAATATACTTGTCTGTAAGATAATTCACACTCAGATTGAATATCCCACCTCTCAGTTTGTTTATGTTCTGCTCCTTAAATCCGCCTATACCGCCCCTCAACCACGTATACCTGTTTTCCTCGATGACCTGTGAAAATGATGTCAGTGAAAGAAGCAGCAAGATGAATATCAGCCGGAAACGAATCATATAAAATAAGCAAGATACTAAAAAAACCGGGATAAGCAAATATGTCTGATAGTCGTGCAGTCGTGCAGTCGTGCAATCTTGCTATCCTGCCTCAGGCTGGAGAAGCAATCTTCCTCTTAACCACTGAATTCCACGGAGTTAATTACGAAGTTACACTGTATTTCTCAGCTCCCCTGCCCAACCCGCTTCCCTTTGCTCTGCGCCAAGCCTTCGCTGTCCTTCGTCCGGCTATGGCTTGCAAATTCTGTGCTCTGCGCTTTGACCCTGTTCCAACTGCCAACTGCTACTGCTGTTACGCTGCATAATTTTTTTTTTAACTTTATAAACTGTTATGAGCAAGGTTTTCCATCTGTCATTATTCCTTTTCTTCTGTATCTCTTACTACATCAAAGCTCAGAGCATAAATCATTGGGAGACAGCTGTATTTAACAATGATACTTGGAGGTATTTCGCCGGTTTATCCGAACCGGATCCCGGATGGAGGCTGTTGACTTTCAACGATTCTTCATGGCCGGAGGGTAAAGGCGGATTCGGTTATGGTGATAATGACGACAACACTGTCATACCTGCATGCAATTCGGTCTACCTGAGAATAAGATTCAATATAACAGATTCATCAAAGATAGCTTCTGCAGTGCTCAATATGGATTATGATGATGCTTTTGTAGCATATATCAACGACGTTGAAATAGCACGTGTGGGAATCAGCGGTGTTCATCCATCATTCGATCAGACCGGTAATGATCACGAAGCTGCCATGTACAGGAACAGGCCGCCCGAGTCATTCATCCTGAACAAGGCAAAGCTGAATATATGCCTTCTTCCGGGAGATAATATCCTTGCCGTGCAGGTGCACAACAGCTCTGCAGGTTCCACAGACATGACATCGAATGTTTTCCTGTCGTTCGGGATCGCAGTACCTGAAAATTACTTCCGGCAGGTACCTTCGTGGTTTGTTCCGCCCGTGGAATTCAGGTCATCAAACCTGCCGATCGTAATAATCAATACACAGCCTGGTCAGATAATCATGGACGAACCTAAGATTACTGCTGATATGAAGATCATCCATAACGGCGGATCGTCGGTGAATTATATAACAGATCCGGCAAACATTTATTCCGGCAAGATCGGCATCGAGATAAGAGGAAGGTATTCTGCAACACTTCCGCAGAAGCCGTACGGAATCGAGACCCGTGATATTGCGGGCAATAACCTTGATACATCACTGCTTGGACTGCCCTCCGAGAACGACTGGATCCTGCTTGCGAACTACAACGATAAGACTTTTCTGAGAAATTATCTGGCATCTGAACTCTTCAGGGAAATGGGACATTATGCTCCGAGATCAAGGTATTGCGAGGTGGTTGTGAACGGTGAATACCTGGGAATATATCTCCTTACTGAAAAGATAAAAGTTGATAAAAACAGGATCAATATTGCGAAACTTAATCCTGATGAGAATTCAGGCAATGATCTCACAGGCGGTTATGTTTTCAAGAACGATTATTACACTGCATCAGACAGCTGGATAAGCATGTATTCACCGCTCAACAAACCTGGTGCTGAAGTGCATTTTGTATATTATGATCCTGAACCTGACGAACTTTCCAGTAAGCAGAAAACCTATCTTAAAGAGTTTGTCGACGGTTTTGAAACAATCCTCTACAGCTCTGATTTCAATGACAGACGAACAGGTTACCGGGCATATCTTGATGTAAATTCTTTCGTCGATTATTTTATCATAGGGGAATTGTCTCGCAATGTGGACGCTTATAAAAAAAGCCGTTTCTATTACAAGAACAAGGACAGCAAGGACGGCAGGATCCATTCAGGTCCTGTATGGGATTATGACTGGGCATGGAAGAATATCACCGAGAACTGTATACACTTCAACCGGACAGACGGATCCGGATGGGCGTATAAAATAAATGAGTGTTATGCAAACCCGGTTCCGCCTTCGTGGGAGATAAGACTGGTCCAGGACAGAGAATTCACAATGGAGATACATGATAAGTATTTTCTTCTCCGCAAAGGCATTCTTAGTATGGAACATATTGAAAGCATTATCGATTCAGTCGCAGTATTGCTTGACGAGGCGAAGGAACGACATTACCGGAAATGGAGGATACTTGGCATAAATGTCGGAACTCCTGAATCGGGGGAACAGCCTCTGACATACAGCGGCGAAATCGAAAAGTTCAAGAAGTGGATAGAGACCCGTCTCTCATGGCTGGATGCAAATATGATCGGCAAATCATATGCTGCAGAGGAAGGATACCAGGCGATATGCAGGATCTTCCCCAACCCTGTCGGAAGAATCTTGCAGATTGAATCTGATACTCTTATAAGCAGGATAGATATTCTTAACATATCCGGAGTTAAAGTGAACGAAAAAAGCAGTTGTAACAGCTATTCAACATATATGGACCTTGAAAACATGGATCCGGGATTTTATCTCGTCAGAATCCAGTTTACTCATGGTGAGATAATTACAAGACGTCTGATAAAGAAATAATAAATCAATTCCCGACAATTGAGGATTATTAACATTTGGAAATTGATTTTATTGCATGATTGATTTACTTTAGAACAGTTTTTAACAAATGAAAAAGATGAAGAAAATATCATTACTTGCATTGTTGGTTTTTATAATGGCCTTCTTTCACAATGAAGGTGTAACTGCCCAGGATGGATCACGCACCCGTGAATCGTTCAACGACGAATGGAAATTCGTGAGGTACTTCTTTGCTTCAAACGAATCAGTAAACCAGGGAAAAGAACCGGAAGGTCTTCAGTCACCTTCATTCAGCGATAATGGATGGCGGACTCTTGATCTGCCTCATGACTGGGCCATTGAGGGACCTTTCAATGATACACTCGAAAACAATACAGGCCTCCTTCCGTGGAAAGGGATTGGATGGTACAGGAAACATTTCACTCTCAATAATGATGATAAGGATAAACGGATCTATATCGATTTCGACGGGGCCATGGCTTATGCAAAAGTATGGCTCAACGGAAAGTTCGTCGGCGAGTGGCCATACGGGTACACATCGTTCAGGCTTGATCTTACACCGTACTTAATTTTCGGAAAAGAGAATGTCATTGCCGTCAGGCTTGATACAAAGAGCTGGGATTCAAGGTGGTATCCCGGGGCAGGGATCTACCGTAATGTCTGGCTGGTGAAAACTCCCCAGGTTCATGTTTCCCATAACGAAGTGTTCTGTACAACACCTGAAGTCAGGAAAGAAAGAGCAGTACTGAGCGTGAAAACTGAAGTTGAGAGCCACATCCAGGAACCGGTATCAGTAACCGTAAAAGCAACTGTATATAAGCTTGATAAAAACCTGGTACCCTCAGAAGTTCCCGTTGGTGAATCAGTTTCCCCTGCTGCTATGATTGAGGGCATGAAGGATCATACATTCAGACTTGATATCCCTGTTAAGGAACCTGTGCTCTGGGATATTGAGAATCCGGAACTCTACAGGGTAAAGGTCAGTGTATCAGGCGGCAGCGGTCCGGCTGATGTTTATGAAACAAATATCGGATTCAGAAAGTTTGAATTCACGGCACGTAACGGATTATATCTGAATGGTAACAGGATTGAAATAAAAGGTGTCTGTAATCATCATGACCTTGGTGCGCTGGGTGCAGCATTCAATACGAGGGCAGCCGAACGCCAGATCGAGTTGTTGAAAGAGATGGGGTGCAATGCCATCCGGACCAGCCATAATCCGCCTGCCCCTGAACTTCTTGACCTTTGCGACAGGATGGGTATGATCGTTCAGGTCGAAGCTTTTGATGCATGGAAAACAGGTAAGAAAAGAAATGACTACAACAAGCTATTCTATGCATGGCACGAGGAGGACCTGAGGGCGATGGTCCGCCGCGACCGTAATCACCCTTCGGTATTCATGTGGAGCACCGGGAACGAGGTCGGAGACCAGAATAATCCTCCTCTTTCGGAAGCCCTCAGGGCGATCGTGAAGTCTGAGGATAATACCAGACCGGTGACTGTCGGCTGCAACCAGGATATGTCGGGCACGAACGGCTTTCAGAAAACTGTTGATGTTTTCGGAATAAACTACAGGCTCTACAGGTATGATGCATTTTTTGCATCGAAGGAAAATGAGTATCTCCCTTTCCATTCAAGTGAATCTGCATCGACTGTCAGCTCAAGAGGAGAATATTTCTTCCCTGTGGTCCAGGGCGATCTGAATAACAATCTCCCGGGAGGAGGAATATTCCAGGTCTCCTCATACGACCTGGCATATCCTGCATGGGCTTCAACAGCCGATCAGCAATGGGAAATGCAGGATAAATACCCTGCAGTACTTGGCGAGTTTGTCTGGACAGGCTTTGATTACCTGGGAGAACCTACTCCGTACGGAGGATATCTCACCGGTTTACAGCCCGGATCAAGAAGGTATGAGCAGGCCAAAGCGTTACTCGATAAGCAGAATGTGACCGAAGTGCCTTCAAGGAGCAGTTATTTCGGCATTCTCGACATTGCCGGTTTCAAGAAAGATCGTTTTTACCTTTACCAGTCAAAATGGAAGCCTGAATTACCCATGGCACATATTCTTCCCCACTGGAACTGGCCGGAAAGAAAAGGACAGGTCACTCCGGTGCATGTTTATACATCGGGAGACGAGGCAGAACTGTTTCTCAACGGAAAATCCCTGGGAAGGAAAAAGAAAGAACCTTTGCAGTACCGGCTTAGGTGGGATGATGTTGCATACCAGCCGGGGGAACTGAAAGTAATTGCATATAAGAACGGCCAAAAATGGGCTGAAGACATTATGAAAACAACTGGTAAAGCATATCAGCTTTCTATGGCGGCCGACAGGACTGAAGTGGATCCTGATGGTAAAGATCTGATCTTTGTTACGGCAAGAATAGAAGACAAGGATAAGCTGCTTGTTCCCCGCACTAATAATCAGCTGAATTTCAGTATTGAAGGCCCGGGAATAATTGTTGCAACAGATAATGGAGATGCCACAAGCCACGAATCATTCCGGTCAGCTTCAAAGAAAGCATATAACGGTTTATGTCTTGTTATAGTCGCAGCAGAAAAAGGAGCAACAGGGACTATTACTCTTAAAGGCGAATCCAAAGGATTGAAAAGCACATTTTGTATGATTGAAATCAAATAATTTTTACCACGGATTACATAGCTTTGCACGGAGATTTATTTGAATTGATCCGTGTTAATAAGTGATATCAGTGGTGAATATTTATTCCTGCTGCAGAAAAAGCTATCGCCTTTATAATTGCAATTGGCAGGTTTATAATCCTGTTAATTTTAGTTAAAAGTAGTGTGTAGTCAATAGAGAAGCTGTTATTTTTTGTAATTTTGTCGCTCGAAAATATATTATAAACATTATAATTCAGGATGAAAAAGACAGTAATAATAACAGGAATTGTCATAGTGGTGACAATTATTGCCCTGTTTGTTTTCAACAAGGTCTTTTCAAAAGATAAGTCGGAAATAGAATATGCTGAAGCAGCAAGAGGGACCTTTGAAATAACTATTTCTTCAACAGGTGAACTGCTCGCAGAGAATTCAGTGGATATTCTTGGACCTGATTTTATGCAGGGAAGGGATATCAGATCAACAAATATCAGAATAACCGATCTGATTCCGGAAGGTACTGAGGTAAAAAAGGGCGATTATGTTGCAACGCTTGACAGGACTGAGCTGGAAAATTCCCTGAAGGATTTTCGTCAGAACCTCACGGAGATGAATGCCTCCCTGGAGATGCTTCTTCTTGATACTGCCATGACGATGAACAGCATCAGGGATCAGATAACTAACCAGATGCATATCGTGGAGGAAGCTGAGATGAAGCTGAGGAATTCCCGGTATGAAAACCCAACCGTAATCCGGCAGGCAGAAATCAACCTGGAACAGGCAAAGAGAAGCCTTGAACAACTTAAGAGAAGCTATTCACTCAGGGATGCACAGACCAGGACCAATGTCAAAAACAGGCGACTATTCCTGTCAAGAATGGAAAGAAGAGTAAAGGATTATGAGGAGGTTCTCCAGGGCTTTGTTATAACAGCACCATCGCCGGGCATGATCATTTATGAAAGGGACAGACGAGGTACCAAGAGGAAAATAGGATCAATGATTAATCCTATGGACCGTGTTATAGCTACTCTTCCGGATCTTTCAGTAATGCTTTCAAAATCATATGTAAGTGAAATAGAGGTAAATAAGGTGAAACCGGGGCAGTCAGTGGTAATTACCATAGACGCCTTTCCGGAAAAATCCTTCACGGGGAAAATAATGTCAGTAGCAAATATTGGGGAAAAGCTTGAGAACAGCGATTCAAAGGTCTTTGAAGTCATGATCAAGGTCGATGGAACAGATTACAACCTCAGACCAGCGATGACAACAGATAATAAAATACTGATAAGATCTTATGAGAATGTGGTACATGTCCCGTCAGAATGTGTGCATACTGGCACCGACAGTATTCCTTTTGTATTCACTAAAAACGGGCACAGGCAGATCGTTCTTCTCGGAGAATCCAATACTGAGAATATAATTATTGAGGAAGGCCTTAAGGAAGGAGTTCAGGTATATCTTGGTGTACCAGAAAAACCTGAGTCTTTCAGGATTACAGGTGAGGAGATAATCCCTGTCATTAGGGAACGTGAGAGACTTAAATACGCTGCAAGCACAGCAAGGGAACCTGTAGTCTCCAAACCGGTTGAAGAATAAATATTGCTTATTTCAATAAAAAAGAAGGACCCACACCGAGTCCTTCTTTTTTATACAGTTGACTGAATTTTACTTCTTGTCGTAAACCGCAGTTGTAGTCCTGTCGCCCTGAGGTGTGGCAGAAGTGGTTTTGATCTGAAGGTTAGGGCCGGCAAGTGTCCATTCCTGAGTGGTGGTCATTGTCCTTGTTTCACCCTGCATGTCAATCGTTCTTGATGTTTTAATGGTGAGAGTCTTACCATCAGAAGACCATGTTGCAGTTGACTTGCTTTCGCCTCTTCCTGTCGTGTTGATGCTCTCCTTGCCGTCAAGTGTATACTTGCTGGTTGTGGTAGTAGTCTCGCCATTCTGGTTGGTACGTGTGCTTTCAACAGTCAGGAGGTTTGCTTCCTGCTTAACCGTGAAATTACTTCCCATACCAAAACCGCCACCCATTCGCTGACCGCCACCCTGGCCGCCACCACCAGCGCCCTGAGGCGGCTGACCCATATTGCTCTTCTCGGCATTCATTGCCCATGTTCCTGCAAAATTAGCTTTGCCTTGCCCGTTCACTGTAAACGGCATGGCAAGAAAAGCCATAATTATCATCGCTGATAATGCGATCTGAAATCTTTTTACATTTTTTTCCATATAACAAATTTTTACTGGTTGATTGTAATTCTATAGACAACTGATCAAAGTTAGATATTCCGTGACATCTGTATTATTGCAGGATAATTTTTAAGTTTTTTTAAGAATTGACCAGAGAGATCATGAAGTTAGCAGAGGTTATTTTTTTGTCTTAATAAAATTGCTATGTTTGCAGGCTATTAGAAAATTAACCAGATAAACTCAGAAAATTATGTTCAGAAAATTCCTTTCATTAGCTTTTACAGTTGTAGTCATCGCGGGCTGCGGCAACTCAGGCAGTAAAAATATCTCATCATCCCCGGAAACCGCTGATAACAGGACAAAAGTAGAATTTACCTCTCTGATTGAAGATCCGGGTTCTTTTATAGGGAAAACAATCAGTGTTGAGGGCAAGGTTGTACATGTTTGTACAATGAGCGGGAAGAAACTTTTTATAACCGGTGAAAATCCTGATATCAGGTTATATGTTCAGGCAGGTGAGAATATGCCCAAATTTCCAATGGAACTTCTTGGCAGTAAGATAGTTGTTGAAGGTACGCTTACTAATGCTGCCGGATCAGGTATGGGCATGGAAATGCATTCCATGGAAGGAACAGCCGCGATAGCCGCTGCAGATACCTGTGAAACTGCAAAAGCAATGGCAACCCAGCCGGTACTGGCCGATCTTATGATGATCTATAATAAACACGAGGTCATAAAATAAACTATTCTCCTGTAATCCGAAAGGTCAGAGTCATCTGACCTTTTTTTAATTTTTGCGATATGAACTGGTCAAAGCTGAATCGTATTACACACCGTGATATTGGATATCTCATAACAGGCCTCACAATCATCTACGCCCTTTCCGGTATAGCCCTGAACCATAAGCATGACTGGAATCCAAATTATATTATTGAGGATAAATCATTTACTATCAGCTCTGAAATCAACAGGGAATCACTTAATGATGAAACTGCCATGCAGATCCTTAAAAGCATCCCTGGTGATCATATCTATAAAACCTATTATTTCCCATCCGGAAAAATACTGACGATATTTGTCGAGGGCGGGTCGGTGAGGATAAATACTGTCAGCGGAGAGGGTGTAGTGGAGAAGATCAGCAAGAGACCGCTTTTCTACCAGATCAATTTCCTTCATTATAATCCTGGCGTCTGGTGGAAATGGTTCAGTGATATATTTTGTATAGCACTGATACTCGTTACAGTAACAGGTCTTTTTATAATAAAGGGGAAAAACGGAATTACCAGAAGGGGAGCAATCCTTACAGCAATAGGGATTGTATTGCCGTTAGTATTTCTATTTATTTACTAACCACACTGAGGGTATTTCCGTGCCAGGCTTCCAGCAACCTGCGAAGTAAACTTATCCTGTTGCCGGTCGCCGGATTTATACCTTCTTTAATGCTTCCATTACCCTTTCAGGAGTCATAGGTGTTCTGTAAAGCCTTGCTCCTGTTGCATCATGGATTGCATTGCATACTGCAGCCCCGACTGCGATTATGGCAGGCTCGCCTCCGCCTTTCGGGGGCATATTCTTCCTGTCGAGGATAACACAATCGATTTCAGGCACCCAGGAGAATTTAGGTATGGAATAAGAATCGAAATTGCGGTCAAGTATATTGCCGCCTTCGAAATGCATCTCCTCCGAGAAGGTATAGCCCAGCGCCATGGTTATGCAGCCCTCCATTTGTATCAGGGCGCCTTCAGGATTGACGCAGAGGCCCATATCCTGTGAACATGCAATCCTCACAACCTGTACTTTTCCAGTGCTCTTATCGACTTTCACTTCTGTAATCTCTGCCACCCATGTACCTGCATCATGTCCGCATGCAATTCCTATACCTCTTCCCGACGGTGTTTTACCAGAAACATATCCGAACTTATCTGCCACAGACTTAAGACATGCTATCATCTTCTCATCCTTAAGGTTATTAAGACGGAATTCAAGAGGATCGATACCTGCTGCTGATGCCATAATATCGATCTGGACTTCACGTGCAAATGTGTTTGAGTTGTTATTCGGAGCACGCCATGGGCCTGTTCCGAACGGATGAACGGCAAATACGCTTCTGTTTTCGCTGTAACTGGTCGTCTTGAAGTTCGGAACATCGTATACAACCTCTGCCCCCCTGGTTCCTGCAAACCATACATGATAATCCCAGAAAGTGATTTTCCCGGATTTATCCGTTCCGGAATTCACCCTGATTACATTTGCAGTGTGGAAAGTGTCATAGAAGAACTCCTCTTCCCGCGACCAGACAACCATTACAGGCTTCCCGGTCAGTCTGGCAAGTTTAGCAGCTTCAACACCTTGCTGATACGCTGCCTTGCCACCGAAACCACCGCCGACATAGGGTGTTCTTACCCTTACTTTCTCACGGGTCATGCCCAATTCTCTTACGATGGCATCCTGTAACCCGAAGGGCGATTGTGTCGCTGCCCAGACATTCATCTTATCTCCCTCAAGAACAGCCAGAGCTGTATGCGTCTCTATAGCTGCATGGGCAACATAAGGATCATGGTATTCAGACTCAAACACTTTTGAAGAAATCCTGCGGCCTTCTTCAATGTCACCGCCGGTTCTCACGACATTTGATCTTGACTGTGCCTTAACCATCCAGTCATAGACTGTCCTGTCATTCACATTCATTTCATTGAATGAGTACTCAGCATTTATTTTCACGATGGCTTCATCAACCTTATCCTTGTTCTCACTTATCACCGCTATAAAATCTCCATCCCTGACAACCTTAACCCCCTCTATCTTTTCAGCTCCGGAAACGTCAACGGATGTCATCTTTGCACCATGTGAAGGAGGTCTGAGGATCCTGGCAAAAACCATTCCCGGCAGTTTAAGATCTCCCGTGTATTTGGCCTGTCCGGTAGCTTTTTCAACAGAATCAACCCTTTTGTAGGGAGTACCCATATATGTGAATTTTGTATAATCCTCCACAGTAGGCTTGACATCCAGGTATTTTTCAAGCTTTTTGCCTTGTGCCAGCTGTTCATAGGTTACTGTGTTCTTTGGATTCTTTGAATCCGTAATAATTCCGTCCTTCACTTCAAGTTGTGATGCCGGCACTCCAAGACGGGCTGATGCGAGATCTGTCAGGACTGCCCGGGCTTCGGCTGCAGCAGCCCTCATGGCCGGTCCGAATGTTTGTGTGGTTTGAGAACCCCATGTGCCGGCGTCATAAGGACAAAGATCTGTATCGCCCATGACCATCTTCACTCTTTCAAAAGGAACGTTCAGTTCATCAGCCATCATCTGTGCAAGTGATGTGATAACCCCCTGACCCATTTCAATTTTACCGGTGAAACAGCTTATTGTCCCGTCTTCAGCAATATGAAGAAAAGCATTATAATCTTTTGTAAGGCTTCTTGCCTGTTCTGCAGGAAGGCCGAGCAGATCGAAGGCACTCCATGGCTGGAAGAATATAAATATACCGCCCCCAAGGATCTTTACAAAGCTTCTTCTTTTCATTCCCGATGATCCCTTTTCAGGTGATTCCTTTTTAATGACATCTTTTATTTTTTTCATGGTTACTTCCCTCCTTTCATTACCCTGGATGCTTGCTCAACAGCATCAAAAATCCGGATATGTGTGCCGCACCTGCACAAATTGTCTTCAAGACCTTCAGTAATCTCTTTCCTGGTGGGTGAAGGGTTTTTCTTCAGCAATGCAACTGCTGTCAGTATCATACCCGGAGTGCAATAGCCGCATTGAAGTGCGTCATGATCAACAAAAGCCTGCTGGACGGGATGAAGCTTACCTCTCTTTGCCAGCCCTTCAATGGTAACAACACTCTTTCCTGCAACATCGCTGACAGGCACCATGCAGGACCTGACAGATTCATTATCGATCAGGACTGTACATGCACCGCAGAATCCTGTCCCGCAGCCGTATTTGGTCCCGGTTAGTCCAAAATGGTTCCTGAGGACCCAGACAAGTGTCTGGTTCGGATCGGTAACCAGCTCGGTTTTCTTGTTGTTCAGCTTAAATCGGATTTTCTGTTCCATGTTTTTATTAATTATTCAGTTCATTTCTATATTCTTCAAAAGTATCAATATCCCTGAGAATTGATGGATCATTTATCTCTGTTTCAAACAGATCATCGGGATGTCTTTTCAACAGCTCCTTTAGTCCTTCCGGTCCGTCCAGGTCAACTATCTCCTTCCTGTATTTATTACCTGTAAGAAGCGGATGTCCCCTTTTATTTCCGCAGACAGGAACAACAAGCCCTTTCCCGGATTGATTATACGCTTTTATAATTGCATCTATAACATAGGATCCTATCATCGGCTGATCTCCAAGCATAATCATTGCAGCACGGAAACCCTGGGGTAAGTTACAGATCCCGCATTTTACAGAAGAGAGCATGCCGTTTTTGTAATCTTCATTATAACAATGCATTACAGGGTAACTGTTAATAATCCTTCTTATCTCTGCTGCATCTGAACCAAGTACCAGCAAAGTCTTGTCAACATTCGAAGATAAAACATTTTCGACAACTTTTTCGATAATCGTGATACCTGCAAAAGGTAATAACATCTTTGGAGAACCCATCCTCTTTGATTCACCTGCTGCAAGTATTATTGCCCAGATCTCATCCATGGTTGCAGTATACTGATTGTTGGTTAATTATACAGTCATTGCGATTCCCGGTTTACCGGGACGAAGCAATCTTCACCCCTTACCCCGGCTGCTCCTAACCAATACAAGCTGTGCCGCTATGCTCACAGCTATCTCTTCCACTGTTTGTGAACCTATATCAATACCTATCGGAGTATATATTTTTTGCCATTGTTCTTCATCCGACCACTTGTTCCTGATGAATTCTTCACGCATAACGGCCACCTTGCTCTTGCTGCCTATCATTCCTGTATATGCTGCGTGAGATCCGATACATGGTTTAAGTGCACTGGCATCATTTGCATGTCCTCGGGTTACAATAGCAATATAGGTTTCAGCATCTTTTCTTATGTTTTGCATCGCCTCTCCTATATCCTTTACAATAATATGATCCGCATCCGGTAGGTTATCAGCATTTGCATACTCAGAACGGTCATCAATCACGGTAACTTCAAAGCCGAGCAAAATGCCAAGATGGGATAATGCTTTTCCAATATGTCCTGCCCCGGCTATAATGAGTCTGGGCAGGGGATTGATCGGTTCCAGAAAGTATATTAAAGATTGCTGTTCGCCGGGAAATGATATGTCCATCTGTCTGGGTTCTGAATTTACTGAAGATGATAGTATTTTATTTACCTCCTCTCCAATAGACCCCTTAAAATGGTCTGGCAATGATTGTCTTGCTGTATTGCTGATCCAATACCGTTCTATAGTAACATCATGTCTGACTGATCCTTTTACCTCAGTGATCAGAACTCCGCGACCTCCATCAGCAATGCATTGTTCCATTTCTCTAAAAATCCTGAGATGCTTCAGGGGATCGGCATCGACAAGGATAGAAATATTCCCGCCCCAGATGGCTTCTTCCTTCATGGAAATATCGTTGCCGAGAGTAAAATTCAGAAATGCAGATCTCTTAGACTGCGAGCATTCAACAGCATATTCACGTACCTTATTCTCAACAACTCCGCCCCCCACTGTACCAGAAATAAGAATATTATTCCCTAACAAAGCCGAGCTGCCTGGTTTCTGAGGTGTGGAGCCCCTGACGCCTGTAACAGTTGCCAGTACCAGTCCTGAAGGCGGACTGACCAGCTTTGCGATGTGAATATAGATATTCTTCATGCTCCTGCTTATCATTATCAGCGGATAATAACAGTTATTTTAGCATTGAAACCAATGACTCCAGTTTCCTTATTAACAAATATATTAATTTTGGTGAATTAACCCTGAACTTCGTTGTAAATGCAATCCTTAATAAAAAGTATACTATCATGAAAATAAACCATTCAAAGATCCTGCTAATTTTTGTCTCAGGATTAATAATTATCTCATCCTGCAGGCAGCCTGCAGCGCCGGAGCAAAACCAACAGGCTTCAAACAGCTGGCTCGAAGAAATGACTATCTCTTCGCTTCAGAGTAGTTATAAAGAAGGAAAGTATTCCATCGTGGATATTACACAGGCATATCTAGACCGGATAATCGAAATAGACAAAACAGGGCCGTCGCTGAATGCAATCATTGAGATCAATCCTGATGCTGTCCAGATCGCAGAAGAACTCGACAGGGAACTTAAGGAAGGAAAAATAAGAGGTCCGATGCATGGCGTACCAGTCCTTCTGAAGGATAACATTGATACCAAGGACAAAATGCCGACAACAGCCGGGGCAACTGTTCTCAGGAATTCATATGTCACGACCGACAGCCATATAGCAAAAAAGCTCAGGGAAGCAGGCGCAGTTATTATCGGGAAAGCCAATCTCAGCGAATGGGCGAATTTCAGGGCAGATATTTCTTCAAGCGGCTGGAGCGGCATAGGTGGACAAACCAAGAATCCTTATATTCTCGACCGTAATCCGTGCGGTTCCAGTTCAGGCTCAGCTGTGGCTGTTTCCGCTAACCTGTGCATGGTCGCAATAGGAACCGAGACAAACGGTTCAATAGTCTGTCCCTCAAATAATAACGGGATTGTTGGAATCAAACCAACAGTAGGTTTATTAAGCAGGACGGGGATAATACCGATCTCCTTCACACAGGATACTCCGGGCCCGATGGCAAGAACTGTTGAAGATGCTGCAATCTGTCTCGGTGTTATGACAGGAATTGATCCGGAAGATTCAAAGACCAGTCTGTCCGAAGGGAAATATTTAACTGATTATTCTGGATTTCTGAAAAAAGACGGACTAAAAGGAAAACGGATCGGGGTAATTAAAAACTCGGGAAGCTTCTTCGACATGGTGGATTCCCTCCTGAAACATGCAATATCAGACATGACTGCTAACGGCGCTGAGATAGTTGAGGTGGAAGCTCCTTCAGGAAGAGAGTATAATAATTCATCATACCAGGTATTATTATATGAATTCAAGGACGGATTGAATAAATATTTTGCCAGGCTGGGTGATAATGCACCTGTGAAAAACCTCACGGAACTCATCGAATTCAATAGAAAAGACACAATTGAGCTGAAGTATTTCGATCAGAAAATACTTATCCAGGCAGAAAAAAAAGGCGATCTTAATTCGAAGGAATATTTGGAATCGCTGAAAAAAATGCTAAAGGCAACCAGGGAGGATGGTATAGACAAACTAATGAATACCAATAATCTGGATGCCCTGATTGCTCCTACGGGATCTCCGGCATGGAAAACAGACCTTATACTTGGCGATCACTTTACAGGAGGAAGTTCATCGCTCGCCGCAATTTCAGGATACCCGGCAATTACAGTCCCGATGGGCATGATCAGCGGATTACCGGTCGGAATAACATTTTTCGGCAGAGCCTGGAGTGAACCGCTGCTTATTGAAATAGCCTACAGTTATGAGCAGGCTGCAAAGCACAGACAGCCGCCAAAATATCTGGAGTCAGATCAGCTGTAACAGAACCTGATCCTTTAGACATTCAGCATCTACTCTTTTGATTCGCTCCTGTCTTCTGCCTTGAACTTATCGGATTCATCATCAACACGGGATGCTTTTTTAAATTCTTTCATCCCCTGTCCTATGCCTTTCATAAGTTCTGGTATCTTGCGCCCTCCGAAAAGCAGAACGACAACGAGTAAAATAAGAATGATCTCTGTTAAACCAAAATTTCCCATCTCTTCAGTTTTAATTCCTCATAAAGGTATTAATCCTGCACAATATTTACAAATCTTAACAATAAGAACAGAATCTTTCATCATTTACTTTTTATATTTACAGCCTTAATCCGGAGCTTGTAAACTGTCAGATATGCATAGATTTTGCCGGTTTTTCATCCTTATTTTTATACTGACGCAGTATTCTCCTGTTTCAGGTCAGTACTCAGGTATCAACAGGGATAAGTACCAAATCCATATAAAAAAGACAGATAAAAAAATAAATATAGACGGGATTCTTGACGAAACATCATGGACTGAAGCCGAACGGACAGGGAAGTTCCAGCGTGTCACTCCAACTGATACAGGTTATGCTAAAGCCCAGACTGTTGTAATGCTCACTTACGATGAACTGAATCTTTATGTTGGAATTATTTGTTATGATCCCACGCCCGGGAAAAGGCCTGTGGAATCGTTGCGAAGGGATTATTCGTTCACCAGGAATGATAACTTCATGCTTTTTCTTGATACATATAACGATCAGACCAACGGATTTGCTTTCGGAATAACTCCAATGGGAGTTCAGACTGAAGGATTGCAGTATGACGGCACAAAGGTCAATTACAGCTGGGATATAAAATGGAGGTCAGCAGTTAAAAGCTACGATGACCGGTGGGATGTAGAATTCAGCATTCCTTTCCGGAGTATAAGGTATTCTGAGGGAGAGAATGAGTGGGGCATCAATTTTGGCCGTCTTGATCTGAAAAACAATGAAAAATCAGCATGGGCGCCTATGCCGCGTCAGTTCCCGCATTGTTCCCTCCCGTTCACGGGAACCCTGGTCTGGGATAAGCCAACGAAAAAGGCAGGCTTACGGATGTCATTAATTCCGTATGTCACTGCAAAAGTCACAAGGAATTATGAAACTGACGAAAAACCAGTTATAAAGGGAAATACCGGTATCGATGCCAAAATGATCCTGTCCACATCCATGAACCTTGACCTGACCTTGAATCCCGATTACTCTCAGGTAGAGGTTGACAGGCAGCAGGTGAACCTTGACCGTTTTGAGCTATTCTTCCCTGAAAAGAGACAGTTCTTTCTTGAGAACAGCGATCTTTTCTCAAACCTGGGCAGTGAAACCGTGAGGCCGTTCTTCTCAAGACGCGTAGGTCTCAACAATCCAGTTATAGCAGGCGCCCGTCTCAGTGGCAATATGGGGAATAAATGGAGGATGAACCTGATGGATATCCAAACCGGTGAAAAAGAAGATATTCATGCATCGAATTTCCTGGTTGCAGCTTTACAGCGATCAGTCTTCAGCCGCTCAAATGTCTCAGCTTTCTTCATAAACAAACAGGTGATGGATGTTGAAGGCGATACTTCATTCACAGGTGACAGTTTTAACCGGGTTGCCGGTCTGGAGTATAACCTGGCCACCCTTGATAACCGGTGGACAGGAAAAGCATTCTATCATCAGAGCTTCCACGACGGCACAGATCTGGAAGATGCGGCAATGGCAGCCAATCTTACTTATTCATCCCAATATCTTACCGCAACTCTTAATCAGGCTCTTGTGGGTGAAGGATACATCGTCGAAACCGGTTACATAAGAAGAAAAGGCTATTATGAATTAACTCCGGTATTCCATTATAAGTTCTTCCCCGGATCGGACATAATCATCAGTCACGGACCCGGAGTGAAAACAGATCTGTTTTTCAATCCTTCATTCTCACTTACCGACAGGGAAATACAGCTATCATACAGTGTTGAATGGGTTAGCAAGAGTATTACTTCAATTGATTTAAGGGAGACTTATATTAAACTTCAGGCTCCCTATGATCCGACAAATACCGGAGGAGTCAGATTCAGTGCCGGTGAAGATTTCAGCTGGAGAGAGGTCGGAGCCTCCTTTTCATCCGATCCACGGAAACTTCTCAATGTTTCGCTTTCAGGCAGGTACGGAGGTTATTACAGCGGCTCCAGGCTGATGCTTAACGGAGAGCTGAACTACAGGGTCCAGCCTTACGGAAGCCTTGCCATGGCCACCACTTATAATAATATATCACTGCCGGAACCTTACAGTGATGCAGATCTGATTCTCATTGGTCCGCGGCTGGACTTTACCTTTACAGACAATCTGTTCTTTACAAGCTTCATCCAGTATAACAATCAGGTTGATAATCTGAACATTAACCTTCGGCTCCAGTGGCGTTATGCACCGGTATCAGACCTCTTTATTGTTTATACTGAGAATTCAATCCCGGGCGGTTACAATATCAAAAACCGGGGACTGGTCTTTAAATTGTCGTATTGGTTCAATTGAAATATTCCTGAGGTATATCCGGCTATTTTATCCTGAAATCCAGCAGCACTTCATCTCCAAGATAAGCAACAAGATTATCGTTTTTCCTGAGGGGGCCCACCCCGGAAGGTGTGCCGGTAAAAATGAGATCGCCTGTTTTCAATGTAAAGAAACGCGAAACATAGGAAACTATCTCATTGAAACTGAATATCATATCAGATGTATTACCTGCCTGTACGGTATTATCGTTTATTTCCAGCCGGAAATCGAGGTTGTTCATATCTTTGATCTTACTGACAGGAACAAATTTTCCCACGGGAGCCGCACCGTCGAAGCATTTCGAAAGTTCCCAGGGTAATCCGGATGCCGAATTGCGATTTTGAATATCGCGGGCGGTTATATCGATCCCGAGAGTAATTTCATCGTAATACCTGTGTGCAAATTTCGGTGAAATTCCTTTTCCAAGCTTGCTGATCTTCAGGACAATCTCTACTTCATACTGGATCATCGAAGAAAATCCGGGCAGGAAAAAAGGCTTATTGTTTTTAAGCAGGGAGGAATCAGGTTTCAGGAACACAACCGGTTCAGCCGGGATCGGTCTTCCCATCTCCATCGCATGCTTTCGGTAATTGAGTCCGATACAGATGATTTTCATGTCAGGACGTTTTATTGCCAAATGTACGAAGCTTTATCTCTGTAAGGACCTTTTTGGTATAGAGAGGAAAATCCCCGTTCATCATCCACGAATAATATGAAGGTTCTTCCTTGAGTACAACTTCAACAGGCCTTCCTTTGTGTTTCCCGAAGTTGAAAATCTCTGTGCCGTTTTCATCAAGGATTATTCGGCCTGCAAAGTCAGCGCTGGTGTTGAAGGAGCTGAAAGCCGCAAGCTTGTCAATATCATTTTCAAGGTCGTTGTACCTGTCGAGCTGTGCCTTCAGTATCTCGTATGTTGCTGCAGTATCAGCTTCGGCACTATGGGCATTATTAAGTTCTTTCCTGCAATAAAACCGGTAAGCTGCCGACAGGGTACGCTGCTCTTTTTTATGGAAAATCACCTGTACATCTATATATTTTCTCTTCCTGAAATTGAAATCTGTATTTGTTCTGAGAAATTCCTCAGCGAGCAGTGGAATATCAAACTTTATCGCATTGTAGCCGGCAAGGTCGCAGCCTTCAAGAAAGGCAGCAAGTGTTTTTGCAATCTCCCTGAAAGTCGGGCAGCCGGCGACATCATCGTCAGTAATTCCGTGAATTGCAGTAGTTTTAGCCGGGATCGGCATTTCAGGATTTACACGTGATGTAAACCATTTTTCTTTTCCTCCCGGACTAACCTTGAGCAGCGATATCTCTATTATGCGGTCGGTTGAAACATTGATGCCTGTAGTTTCAACATCGATAAAGACGACAGGACGTTTAAGCTTGAGTTCCAACTATCAGGCATTAATCATCATTGGCATGAGAAGCATCAGCAGGTCTTCCGATTCGTTCTCTGTCTCTGCCGGCAGGAAAAGTCCGGCACGTGTAGGATCAGCAAGCTCCATCATAACATCCTGTGATGCAATATTTGCCAGAATCTCCAGGAGGAATACAGATTTGAATCCGATCTCGATTTCATCTCCTTCATACTGGCACTTCAGCCTTTCATATGCAGAGATTGAGAAATCGATATCCTGGGCGGAGACTGTTACCTGGTTGCCTTTCAGCTGCAGTTTCACAAGATTGCTTGCCTGGTTTGAAAATACAGAGACCCTTTTAAGCGTATTATAGAATTCAACCCTGTCGATGGTGATTTTCCTGGGATTGTTTTTTGGAATAACTGAATTATAATTGGGGTAATTGCCTTCCACCAGTCTGCATACAACCTTATATTCATTAAGATTGAAGAATGCATTCTTATCATCAAATTCTACATTGAATGGGCCCTCTTCTCTAGGCAGGATGTTTTTCAGCAGAGATGCGGGTTTCTTCGGAAGGATGAATGAAGCGCTGTCGTCTGCCTGCGCGTCGCTTCTCTGGTATCTGACCAGTTTATGAGCATCTGAAGCAACAAAAGTGATCTTATCCGGTGCGGCCTCAATGAAAACACCTCCCATAACCGGCCTGAGTTCATCATCTGCAGTTGCGAACAGGGTTTTGTTTATCCCTGCAAGCATGACATCTGCATTGATGGTGAATTTGAATTTCTTGTCCTTTTTTATAACAGGCAATGCCGGGAAGTCTATCCCATTCTGGCCGACTATATTGAATTTACCGTTTTCGGAACTGATTACCACGGCCAGGGTTTCACTGTTTATATCGAATGTCAAAGGCTGGGCTGAAAATTCCTTCAGCGTATCAAGGAGTATCCTTGCCGGAAGAGCAATATATCCGTCACCCTCGGTATTTTCAAGCTTCATCCTCGTGATAAGCGTTGATTCAAGATCCGAAGCTGTTATCTCCAGATCGTTCCCCTTCAGGTTGAATAAAAAATTATCAAGTATTGGAAGCGTATTTTTTGAACTGATTACCCTGCTGATAGCCTGCAGATGACCAAGAAGTTCAGTGCTGGACACTACAAATTTCATAATGGTATGGATTTAAGTTGCTTTTATTCGGTTTACTGTTTATCTATTTAACTAAAAATGAAGTAATTGAATCTGTTTTCTTTTTAAACTCCCGGTTATCAATATTACAAAAAAAAAATATACCCTCAAATAAAAATTATTCAGTAAAGAAATACGATTTTTTCTTCAGAAGAGGATCGATATCGAAATACCTGATTATGAAAAGGTCATCTCTCTCCCCTGTTTTTGCCCACAGCCTGTCGGAGTCCCTGGTGCCGTTCTCTTTGAGCAGCTTTTCCCACAATGTCAGCGAAATCTCACTCCCGGCTGTCCTGGTCACTTTTATCCTGTATAACGGATTACCCGACTGTATCTTAAGCGCTTCATCCCTTCCCAGGTCAAAAGCCCGGCTTTCAAAAGGCACCCTAATAAAATAAGAGAGGTAGCGCCTTACCCTTGATGTATCCCATCCTGACAACTCCGGGCCCGGACCATACAACTTAATCTGGCCTTTAAGATTAGTAATCCTGAAAGAGGACTCCGGTTCATTGAAGTTTTCAAGTGAAACAGACGAGATCTCTGACGGAAGGAGGTTAAATACTATAAATGGCAGCCAGAAAAGCTCATCCGGATTGAATATTGATCCGATATCCCCTTCAAAGCCCGGAATACTGACAATATATGGTTTTGCTCCTGGTCTCAGTTTCATGACATTCCCGTAAACATTTGATCCTGTCCTGAATACATAGAAGGATCTGATCAACCTCCTTTTTTCAAACACTCTGATCTTCACCGGTACAATGTTCTTTCCGGAAATTTCCGCTTCAAACAGCCCTGGAGAAACCGGGGACTTGATTTCCATCTCCGTAAAAGCATTAAGAATGCCATAAATGGCGCTGCTCCTTGCTTCCTGTTTCCCGTTCACTTTCCAGGATTTTCCATCTTTATCAAGAAAGAGACTCTTTCCGTCCTGTGATAACTCAATTCTTGTTATGTTATTTTCAGGATTTACTGCAAATGAGGTCTGTTTTTTTCCAAAGGGAGTTCTGTTCCTTATCATGAATACCCCTGCAAGAAGCACGATCAGCAGTAATGCCAGAATAGTGTTTTTGATAATTATCCTGCTCAATATCTGGTATATTTTCTCCTTCTGAAATAACTATATGCAGCACCTGCCGCCAGAACCAGGACCACAGGCCCTGCGATATTGATGATCTGCCATTTTGTTTTTTCCTCTTTCACCCTCTGTTTATCAAGGAGCCTCAACTTCATCTCCCTTGATCTGAGTTCCATTAATCCGTAATCATCAACAAGATAATTCATACAATTGATAATAAAATCCCTGTTCCCGTACATCTGGCCTGTAAGCCTGTCCTGACCAAGGATCAGTGGGGTCTCAGATGTTCCCGCTTTCTGAACATCGTTGCGGATTATATCCCCGTCACCAATAACGATCATCTTTGTTCTGACGCTTTCTGTCCTGATTCTGAAATTCCTGTCGCCTGTAAGTGATCCGGTCATCCTGTTTTTAAAAGCAGATGTGAACACTCCTTCAAGAAGTACTGCTACAGGGATCTTTGACCTGTTGAAGACATTTACATCCGGAAGCATTTCTGATTCTTTAAGCCTTATAACAAGAGGAGGGGTTAATGTCCTGGCATTCCCGGAGGTGGTAAGTATTATGGTCTTCTTTACAGAAGGATCAAGCCCGACTGTGTCAATCGTGTTTGAATATTCTCCCTTTATCTTGTTCAGGTTTCTTGTTATGGGATGTCCGGCCGACGGATTGAGCTTCGGCCAGTATACCCATGGTGCCTGTATGATCTGTCTCTGCTCTGCACCGGTAGTCACCGCGAAACTCCGGAAAACACAGTCCACATCCTGTATCAGTTCGGGATTCACCCTGACACCATACCTGAAAAGCAGATCTTCCAGGTTCACCGGTCTGTAAAGCCCGACAGTCTGACCGAATGCAAGGCTGTCTGTATTTACTGATACCTCTTCAACAAGGAATAGAACCTTTCCTCCGTTCATAATGTATTGATCAAGAACCAGTTTGTCAGCCTCAGAGAATTCAGATGAAGGACCGGCTATTATTACCGCTGCATAATGGTCGATAACGCCTGTTTTACCTCCGATCGCTCCCCTGTCAATGGTAAAAAACTTAGCCAGATGATAGGTGATATCGGCAACCTCAATATCAGTTAATTCTCCCTGTCCTTCGATGAAGGCTATCCTGTAAATTGTATCGGCAGTCAGAGTGGATATTGTCTGTATCATCTCATATTCAAGGCCTTCTATTGAATGAAGGATGTTCTGCTCGGGAGACAGGGATTGATTGTTCTTCAGAAAATTCACCGGCACCTCAATACCATTGTAATTAATTATCATGCCGGGGAAAATGCGCTTCTGAGTCTTACCGCCCTCTTCGTCGGTGTCCTGAATATTGACCGGATAAAGTCCTTTATTGTAAAGATCAAGGTACTGTGCTTCTCTCTGACGGGCATCTTTTGTATCGGCAGGATTAATAAAGGAATAGTCAATCTTTCTTCCTGATGCCAGCATGAATTCATCAAGCATTTCCAGGACTGCCCTCCGCAGTTTCTTCATGGGAACAGGCATCTCACCATCGAGGTAGACCTGTATGTAGATATCATCGCGAAGCCTGTCTAGTATTTCAAGAGTGGGATCGGACAACGTGTATCTCTTGTCTTCGGTGAGGTCAAGCCTGATTCTTACCTGAGAAGCTGCAAGAGCAATGATTATCATCGCAGCAGATATAAGGATGAAATTCAGCCACGATTTCAGCCTGATATTCCTGCCATCAGATTCCGTCAGCTTCTTTTCTTCCATTTTCTCGAGAGTAATACCAGCCGTGTAGCTTCATTGAAAATAACAGCAACTGCAGTGAAATAGACAGCATCCCTTAAATCCAGGACTCCCCTGCTGAGGGATTTGTAATGTTCATTGATCCCCAGATTAATAACAATCTCATCTGCTTTTTTTAGACCGGGTAGGGAAGCGAAGGAATCGAAACCTATATAGAGAATGAAGCAGATAAGCACTGCAACAATAAATGCAATTACCTGGTTATCAGTGAGTGAAGATGCAAATAATCCTGCAGCGGCATAGACGCATGCCAGGAGGAATAAACCGATGAAGGCTCCCCAGGTACCTCCTGTATCAAGATTTCCGGGTGTCTCTCCAAGAATATGCACGGAAACATAAGAGATAAGGCATGGCAAAAGAGCAAGAAGCACAAGGATAACAGATGCAAGGAATTTACCCCACACTATGCCTTTCTCGGTAACCGGTTTTGAATAGATGAGCTCAATTGTCCCTGTTCTTTTTTCTTCGGCAATCATCCTCATTGTGACTGCGGGAACAAGGAAGAGGAATATCCATGGGGACAGGAAGAATAATGTATCAAGACCCGCGTAGCCGCTGTCAGGTATATTCCATTCGCCGGGGAATACCCACATGAACAGGCTGTTTACCAGCAGGAAGACAATGATTACGATATAGCCTGTAAGGCTGCTGAAGAATCCGACAATCTCTTTCCTGAAGATCGCAAACATGATAAAAGTTAATTGGCAAAAATAATGAAATAGTTTGAAGGATGCATTGTCTGTTATGTCCGAAGGCACCATTTCTCACTGCACGGAAGTACCCCCGGGTGTCTTTTACCGGAGAAAGGCTTTAATTATCATCTAATGATCCTTTACAGGTACAGCATCTTTAATATCCGCGATCCTCACACCTGTATAGTAGAAACTGATGATCTGTCTGAAATCAAATCCTTTGGATACCATAACCATCGCCCCTTCCTGGCAGAGCCCTACACCATGGCCATAACCTCTTCCGTTCAATATAACGGAATCGCCTTTTGCTTCAACAGAGAAAAAAGCAGACCGGAGATTAAAATCTTCCCTGACCTGCCTGACAGGAACCGGGAAAGTGCCGATTGAAAGTTCCTTCACCCTTTTTTGCTGTGAAATATTTAACAATCCAGGATTATCCCTGCTTCCTTTATATCCAGATTTCTCAAGGAAATTTATCCAATCTTCTCTTGCTATGCTTTTCTGCCATACAGCGTTTCTGGAAGACCGGCAATACTCATCTGTAACACTTCTCAGATACGGTTCAGCTGTAAGCCAGACATCTTCCGAAGAAGCTGTCTCCCCGCCGCAATTTGAATGAAAAGCAGAATTGATCAGAGTGCTGTCAGAACCAAGTATAACCAGGCTGTGAGTTTCAAGAGCCGCTCTTATAATTATACTGTCGGTTGTTATCCCGTTATATACCTGGCAATGGGTATTGTCACAAAGATTATAGTGGTCAGCAGCGTGACGTGCAAAATGCCTGTACATATAAGTTCTTACTATAACTGCCAGGGTTTTATAATATTCGGGGGCTCTTTTCTCTCCGCCTTCAGCCCTCACCACCCCGGCAATGTATGTCTCTGTATCACATATATTTATCGGCACAAGTGTTCCAAGATCAGGAATGCATTTAAGATCTCCCTCATAATATCTCCTGACGGGAGATTGTCCGTTTACCCGGAGCGAAAATACATCTGAGACCGCTGAGCTTTTAAGCAGTAATGAATCGCACAGGAATCCTCTGTAATCTAGGGATTTTACAACCAGCTTTTCCCCATATCGTGATATGACAATAAGCGATCCTTCTTCAAGTTTCACTGGTTCGTTATTGAAGGTGTGAAGTTCATAACTCCCTTCTTTTACTGAAAACGTCACTGAACCAGACTGCAGTGCGGCAAAGAGCCTGACGCTTACCTGACCTGAACAGATTGCCGCAGGGAGGAATAAAAATGATATTAATATAAAAGCTGTCTTTATCATTATTTACACCGGATTTACCACGCATTTACAAGGAGTAAGCACGGAAGTGCGCTGTTTCTTTGTCTTCCCCTTCTTCTCCTTTCCCGCTACAGCAATCTTATACCTGTCTTCCACTCAATTCCTTAACGATTTCCCTGGCAATCCGGCCCGAAGCTCCGGCATTGCCCAGCTTCTCCCTGAGGGTTTTGTAATCAGAAAGGATCCGGTCGCGGGATATTCCCCCGGACACAATTTTCTTCAGCTCCTGAACAAGGTTCTTTTTGTTGACAGAATATCCAAGTCTTTCCCTTACGACTTCTGAATCCATTATCAGGTTAACGAGTGAGACATGCTTAACTTTAATTACAAACCATGCTATAAGCATTGAAAAAAAGTCTCCCCTGTAGCAGACAACCTGTGGGACTTCAAAAAATGCAGTTTCGAGCGTAGCCGTACCGGAAGCAACAATTGCAGCTTCTGAGATACTGAGTATTTCGTATGTTTTATCTGTGAATATGTTTACAGGTCTGTCTCCCGCAATTTTCCTGTAAAGCTCTCCGGGCAGGTTTTTTACGGCTGCCACTACAAACTGGTAGCCGGGAAAATGATCAATAACATTTAACATATGAGGGAGAAGCGATTTAACTTCATGTGCACGGCTCCCTGCCAGGAAAGCAATCACCGGTTTTGCATCAAGATTCAGGGATTTTCTTATCTCATCCCTGCCTGGCATAGAAGAGATCTTTCTTTCAGTTTCATCAACGAGGGGATTTCCATGATATTCGACATCAATGCCATGCTTCCTGTAGAATTCCTTTTCAAAAGGGAAGATGATATACATCCTGTCGACATATTTTTTTACTTTCTCAACCCGTTTTTCATTCCATGCCCAGAATTTAGGGGATATATAATAAAACACTCTGATCCGGTTTTTCCTGGCGAACCCAGCTATCCTCAGGTTAAATCCGGGGTAGTCTATCAGTATTACAACGTCGGGTCTTTTTTCAAGGATTTGACGTTTGCACAAATCGAGGTTTGCTGCAATTTTCCTGATGTTCTTCAGAATAACCACAAAACCCAGGAAAGCTGTTTCCCTGTAGTGTTTAAGAAGAGTGGCTCCAGCTGATTCCATGAGGTCACCGCCCCAGCAGAAGATCTCTGCACTGTTGTCTGCAGCAAGCAGTTCCCTGATAAGATTCGATCCGTGAAGATCGCCCGACTGCTCACCTGCAATTATAAAATACCTCATAGAAGATACTTAATACCGAAAACAAGGATAGCCCAGGCTATGGTTACCGCCAGTACTCCGCGAGATGCCCTGAGCATATCAAAATGATTGAATATCAGAAAAATAACAACATTCGGAAAAACACAAAGGCTTATAATATGAGTTATAATATTTGCCTGTGTAATCCTTTCCAGCCAGGCATCAAACGGGGGATTTCCACTGGCAAAAAGAAAAATAAAAAATCCAATGATCAAAGGCAGGATCAATCCGCCTGTAACACCTGCAATTGTCTTATCATATTTTTCCTGCAGTGTCATTTCCTGAATTGTTCCTTAAGTTTATCGATGTACCAGTGCGCTGTCATATCCACTGATACCGGGACGACCGAAACATAGTTATTTGAGAGAGCCCATTCATCAGTGTCATCAGCATCAGGTTCATGATTCTGGAAAGAGCCGGTCAGCCAGTAATATGTTTTACCCATTGGGTCTTTTCTCTTTTCAAATTCCTCCTTCCAGTTGCCTTTCGACTGCCTGCATATCCGTATCCCGCGAATAGCTTTCTTGTCTGCAGAAGGTATATTGACATTCAGGCAGACGCCTTTCGGGAGAGGTTTGGCTGAAAGCTTTTTCATGATTATCCGGATGTATTTTTTACAAACGGAAAAATCAGCAGCAGGTGAAAAATTATTCAGCGAGAAACCGACAGAATCTATTCCATAGAGGCATCCTTCCAGAGCTGCTGCCATTGTTCCTGAATAGAGCACGCTCACAGATGCATTGGCACCATGGTTTATACCAGCAACAACCCAGTCAGGATATCTCTCAAGAAGCTGATTGACAGCCAGCTTGATACTGTCTGTGGGTGTGCCGTTACAGGCATAGATCCTGTGATTATCGTCCTCCTCAAGAAGCTTCACCCGGATGGGTGTTTTAACAGTCAGCGCCTGCGACATCCCCGACTGGCTTTCCAGTGTCGAAATGAGCACCACCTTACCGAATTCTTCCATCACCCCCAGAAGAGTCCTTAATCCGGCAGCATATAAACCGTCATCGTTGGTGAGCAATATCAGTTTGTCGTCTTTATCCAGGTTCATAAAAATATCTTTGACTGCAAATATAGATAATTACCTCTCTTAATTTTCTTACTTTTGCTTTCTGTTAATTACTTTTAGAATGAGAATCTCTTATAACTGGCTGAAAGATTATTTACCGATAGACAAAGAGCCGCATACCCTTGGAACGATACTGACAGGGATGGGCCTCGAGGTTGAGGCAATGGAAGAATGGGAGTCGGTAAAAGGCGGCCTTAAGGGGGTTGTGATAGGTAAGGTCATTACCTGTAAAAAACATCCTGCTGCCGACAAGCTTACAGTAACCACAGTGGACATAGGTACATCGGAGCCGCTGCAGATTATCTGCGGGGCACCCAATGTAGCCCCGGGACAAAAGGTTCCGGTGGCGACGGACGGGACAGTTGTCTTCAAGGGAAATGAAAGTCTTGAAATAAAAAAATCAAAGATAAGGGGAGAATTATCCGAAGGCATGATCTGCGCTGAGGATGAACTTGGTCTGGGCACAGAACATGAGGGGATTATGGTACTTGATGAAAAAGCCGTCCCCGGAACTCCCGCTGCAGATTATTTCAATATCGTAAAAGATACAGTTTTTCAGATCGGACTGACCCCAAACAGGATAGACAGCGGTTCCCATTTCGGAGTGGCCCGCGATCTTGCTGCCTGGTTTAACCTGAATGAAGGAAAATCACTGAGGGCAGTCAGGCCATCAGTAGAGGGATTCAAGCCTGACAATAATGAAAATCCCTGTGAGGTAATAATTCAAAATACAACCGACTGCCCGAGATATACCGGTATTACAATAAGTGGTGTTAAGATAGGTGAATCACCCGAATGGCTTAAAAATAAACTAAAGGCTGTCGGCCTGAATCCTATTAATAATGTCGTTGATATAACCAATTTCGTGCTGCACGAAATAGGACAGCCGCTTCATGCATTTGACGCCGACAAAATCGAAGGAAAGAAAGTCATAATCAGAAACCTCCCTGATAAAACAAAATTCATAACACTCGATGAAGCAGAAAGAAGCCTCTCAGCCAGGGATCTTATGATCTGCAACGAAAAGGAAGGCATGTGCATTGCCGGTGTATTCGGCGGTATTAAATCGGGAGTCACAGAAAACACAAGGAACATCTTTCTCGAAAGCGCTTATTTCAATCCGGTATCAATCAGAAAAACTTCAAAGCGGCACGGATTGCAGACTGATGCTTCATTCCGGTTTGAAAGAGGAGCCGACCCGGATATCACAGACTGGGCCCTGAAAAGAGCTGCAATACTTATCAGGGAGATAGCAGGTGGAAAGATATCATCAGAAATCAAAGATGTTTACCCGGCCAAAATAGCAAGAAGAAATATTGAAGCCAGGTACAGGAACATCGACAGGCTAATCGGCAAAAAAATTGATCATCAGATAATCAGGAAGATACTCGGGTTTCTTGATATTAAGATTCTCGAAGAAAAAGAAGACAGGCTGATCCTTGAGATACCTTCCTGCATGGTTGATGTTCACCGTGAAGCTGATGTTATTGAAGAAATCCTCAGAATTTACGGTTACAATAACGTTGAAATCAGCAACCATGTGAATTCCACGCTTTTTTATGCGGAAATACCCGACCGGGAGAAGATCATGAACATTGTCGCCGATATGCTGTCATCGAACGGATTTGCAGAGATCATGTGCAATTCGCTCAATCCGGCCTCATTCTATGAAACGGAAGACTTTCCGGGCGACCAGCTTGTAATGCTTGCCAACCCTCTCAGCTCTGATCTCAATGCTATGAGGCAATCACTCCTCTACGGAGGTCTCAGCACGGTGGCCTGGAATATAAACCATCAGAATAACGATCTGAAATTGTACGAGTTCGGACATTGTTATTTCAAAACAGGGAAAGGTAACCCGGATCCTGAGGTAAGTGATTACTCCGAAAAAGAGTCTCTCGACCTTTTCATCTCGGGCAACAAGGGGCTTCAGAGATGGAATCACAAGACAAGCCGCACAGACTTTTTCTATCTGAAATCCTATGTTGAAATGATACTTTCAAGGCTCTCCCTCGACCCGGTTCCTCTGGCATCAGGCGGCGAGAGCGGGAAAAAATATTTTGCAGAATCGGCAACTTATTCATTCAGAAATAAGACTGTCGCAGAAGCAGGACGAATCAGCAGGGAATATCTGTCAAAATTCGATATCAGCCAGGAAGTCTATTATGCACATATTGAATGGGATTATCTGCTTTCGGTGATAAAGGATCATTCAGTGCGTTACCGTGAACTTCCCAGGTACCCATGGGTAAGAAGGGATCTTGCCCTTCTTATCGACAGGAATGTGAGTTTCAGCGAGATACGGGATATCGCATTCAGGACCGAAAAGCATCTTCTGAAAGATGTGGATCTTTTTGATGTTTATGAGAGCGATACACTCGGTGAGAACAAGAAATCATACGCGGTGAGCTTTATTCTCAGGGATGATATGAAAACACTGACCGATAAGAATATTGAAAAAGTCATGAATAATCTTATCGGTGCTTTTCAGAAGGAACTTGATGCCAGAATAAGATGAAGCATTGTAATATTGAAGTCGTCAGGGGTGATATTACTTCCCTGAGTGTGGATGCGATAGTGAATGCCGCGAATCCGACGCTTCGCGGAGGGGGCGGCGTTGACGGTGCCATACACCGCGCTGCAGGACCCGAACTTCTTTCAGAATGTGAGAAACTTAACGGCTGCAACACCGGAGAAGCCAAGATCACCAGGGGGTACAATCTTAAGGCCAGATATATTATACATACGGTCGGACCAGTCTGGTACGGAGGTTACCGCGATGAGCATGCACTCCTTGCCTCCTGCTATCAGTCAAGCCTGAAGATTGCAAAGGACAAGAAAATCAAAACGATAGCATTTCCCGGAATATCGACAGGTGTTTATGGTTTCCCGAAGGATCTTGCAGCCCTTATTGCCGTAAATGAAACAAAAAGATTCCTTAATAAAAATTCAAATCCACAGAAAGTGGTATTTGTCGCTTTTGATGATGAGAGTTTCAAGACCTATCAGAAGCTTCTTGAACCATGAGAAAACTCTTTAAGAACATCAGTGACTATTTATCACTTGTAACATTCAGCCATACAGTCTTTGCAATGCCTTTTGCATTTATCGGATTTGCTCTCGGTATTTCAGAAGATAATCATCAGTTCAGCCTGAGGCTCCTGCTTCTCGTGATATTATGCATGATATTCGCGCGGAATGCTGCAATGGGTTTTAACCGGATCGTTGACAGACGTTTCGATGCCCTGAATCCCAGGACAAAAATAAGAGAGATCCCCACTGGTAAAATAACTGTTAGTGCTGCAACAATATTTGTAATCATAAATTCCCTACTATTTATGGTTACAGCAGGTTTTATCAATATGTTGACACTTATTCTTTCCCCGGTCGCGCTGATCATAATACTTGGTTACAGCCTGACGAAAAGGATTACATCCCTGTGCCATTTCATCCTTGGACTGGGACTCAGCCTGGCTCCTATAGGTGCATATATCTCAGTTACAGGCAGATTTGCACTGCTTCCCCTCATCTATTCATTGATAGTGATCTCATGGGTCAGCGGATTCGATATTATCTACTCCCTTCAGGATGATGAATTTGACAGATCGAACCGTCTCTATTCCATCCCCTCGGAAACCGGGAGGAAGATAGCAATAAATATTTCAATCATTGTCCATTGTCTGACCTTCCTGGTTGTCATTGCAGCCGGTCTCAAGGGTAACGGAGGTCTGTTGTTCTGGTCAGGTGCAGCTCTGTTCACAGCATTGCTGATTTACCAGCACATCCTGGTGAAACATGATGATCTCAGCAGGGTGAATCTTGCATTTGCCACCACCAACGGTATTGCCAGTATCCTTTTTGCTGCTTTTGCAATAACTGATCTTCTCATCTGAAGATTTTCAGGCATAATATTTTCCCATGTTTTAACTCTGCTGGTATATTTTTCGCTACCTTTCGCCTTCTTACTAACTGACCTAAAATGGGAGACATAACTATTAAAGAGGTACTTACCCGCAGGGATCTCCGCGACTTTATTTACCTCCCTGAGAAAGTCCATAAGAACGAGCCTGACTGGCTGCCTCCGATCTACATGGATGAGCGGGAATTATACAATAAAAAGAAAAACAAATCTTACAAATATGCAGATGCTCTGCTCCTGCTGGCTTACAGGAATAATAAGCCGGTGGGAAGAATAATGGGTATAATCAACAACAGGTATAATACAATTAATAACGAACAGCATGGAAGGTTCTGTTTCATGGAATGTTACAACGACCAGGAAGTCTTTCATGCACTTATCATGAGGATTGAAGAATGGGCAAGGCAGAACAGGATGATCAGGCTGGTGGGACCTCTCGGCTTTTCCGACAAGGATCCCCAGGGTTTTCAGATTGAAGGTTTTGAATATCCCCTGTTCATAACAGCAGCTAATAATTCTCCATACATGGTCAATCTGATTGAGAATGAAGGGTATGAAAAAAAGATTGATCTTGTCAACTATCTCATCGATATGCCGAAAGCTCTTCCTCCCATCTATGAAAGGGTAATGGCTAGGGTAGAAAAAACCGAGGGATATAAAATAATTGAATTCACTGTAAAGAAAGATCTGAAGCCGTACATTATCCCCGTACTTGAACTGATGAATGAGACATTCAATGAAATTTATGGATTTGTACCGCTGAATGACAAGGAGAAATCAGATTTTGCAGCGAGATATCTCCCTATCCTTGATCCCAAGTTCATTAAAGTAGCCGAAAAAGACGGAGTTCTTATCGGATTTGCAATAGGGATGCCTGATGTGAGTCCAGGAATAAAAGCATGTAACGGAAGGCTTCTTCCTTTCGGAATTTTCAGGGTACTCAGGGAATCAAAAAAATCAAAAAAGCTTCTTATGATGCTGGGCGGAGTGAAGAAAGAGTACCGCGGGAAAGGAATCGATGTCCTTATGGGAGTAAAAATCCTGCAATCAGGAATCAGGCATAATATGGAGATCATCGACAGTCATCTTGTGCTTGAGAACAATACAAAGATGAGGAGCGAATATGAGAGGGTCGGCGGCAAAGTCGTTAAGAAATTCAGGATCTATCAGAAAGATCTTTAATGCCCCTGAATTAATGGCATGATATTCTTCTGAATTAAGAACATTTGAACAATCGAATGCAGAATTAAGAAGTTCTGATTTCGCTGTTCATTTGTTCTTCGTTCTTACTTCAGCAGCTTTGTTCAGGGGATCGGGGGCTTAAAATCTGAATACAAACGAGAATCCCAGCAGTTCCTTGAACTGTATCTGTGAAGCCTTCTTCTGTTTTCCATCCGGCCCGAGAACCGGCACTTTATTTTTGTTTTTATCAACCTTATAAACCGGGGTTTTGGTATCATCATCAAAGATAAGATGCGTATTTAACCTCATATCCGTGAACCAGTTCAGGTTTGCAGTCAGTATCATTTCCCAGTCAATATCGATATTCTGAGGATTCTGTATATAATTTGTAAAGAGCTGGAGCCTGTTCGTTATTGTAACGGTTTTAACAGGTTTGTATTCGTTGGTTATCATGAAGCTGGCGCCCGGTTCGTTCTTAGACTTTTTACCTGCCGGAATTCCATATTTCGTCTGGTCAATTGCATCCATACCAGTTGTTCCCGTTGTATCAGTTACAAATGTTCCTTTATAGGACAAGGGTGAAAAATTTATTGATGTAGTCTTGTTCGGCTTATAGTCAAGTCCAAAACCTGCTGTAAGAGTCGCGGGATTCATGAATTTTGAAACAAGATTTCGGGTCGTATCCGTCGGGTAGGTATATCCTTTTGCAAGCTGGGTTTTAAACAACAATATGGCACTGAAATCAAATTTGCCGAAAGCTTTATGGTTCAGTTTTGAATTGGTTTCCAGCAGATCGAGGTTTTTTCTTACTCCGTTATCACCCGATTTTATCAGGCCATATTTCAGCCTGGCAAAATTATTTGATGTCATTTTCAGCGCTTTATTCTCGTAATTTGCGTAGCCTGTAATATCCGTTGACACGGAAACACTGCTTTCACCTCCTTTCACCCAGTTGGTCAGAGAAGCCTGGTTGAGAGCAAATGCAGCTTCAGACCGGTATTTCCAGTATTGATGTTTTACTGTAATCTTCTGTACTTCAAGCAATCTTGATCTGTCTATCTCTTGTATCTCAACTCTTGCATCAGTGGTCACTCCTGCTTTAACAGGACGCCTGAAACTGACTCCATTCTCAAGATAGAGCCCGATTGTATTCCGTGAAGGCGCTCCTATCCATACTGTCACCGAATCATTCATGTCATTTTTAAGCCAGTATCGGTGCATTATCTGAGATTTTGAATTAAGCCATACGGGTGTCGTCTTATTATCCAGGCCTGTGACATTGATTATTGATGAGTCTCGTTCCGCCAGATAATCAATAAGCTGTTTCACAGCCACCATCATTGAATCTGCCTGGTAAGGATAATTGTAAAATGTAAAAGGGAATCCCGGATAATCGGAACCAACTTCATGCAGCGTATCTACCACCACAAGGATAGAAGTGTCTTTCAGGCGTGCATTCTGCTCCGGTCTCTGAATCAGGCCCGGTAATTCAGATTCCGGCAATCTTAAACTGTCTGAAATTCTTTCATGATCAACTGTGTCTCTCACTTCAATGCTGTCGCGGGGCAGAGTGAATCTCAGCGGGGAAACAACAGGTATTTTAAATTTCAGCGGTTCCCAGATATAGAATTTGTCCCATGAAACCTTCAGTGAATCAAATGGATATCTCTTGAGATAATAATCTGAGGAATCATAAGGGGGATGCGATGCCTGATAGACAAGCTGATCTATTGCCTGTCTTAATGGATCGTCCGGATCATTCCAATACCGGGTATTATTCCGTTCCTTCAGGAAACTGACAGCCTGTTGAGTGGTAAGCAAAATCTGAGGGGGCTCCTGCTTATCATTATAAATTATACCTGACTTCCTGAGTGAATCAAGGATTTCAGCGACCCTTACGGCACTGTCAGGTATTTCCTGCGAAAACCCTGGCATAATGATGCTTGCAAACACGATCATGAAAAATACCCTGCAATTTGTTTTTCTCATAGCAGTACTATTTCGTTTCAAGTTAAACGCAATGATTATATCGCAAAATACTTTTATTTTTAAAATTTTCTTTCCTTTGCAGCGCAAAAATTTCTGGATGCAGGATCTCACAACAGGAAAAGAGGGAAAACTTATTTTCAATTTTGCCGCTCCCATGCTGCTCGGAAACATCTTCCAGCAACTCTTCAGTGTAGTCGACAGCATCGTGGTGGGTAACTTTATCGGGAAAGAGGCGCTTGCAGCAGTCGGAGCTTCATTCCCGATAATATTTATGATGGTTTCACTGATCATCGGGCTCGTAATGGGAACAACGGTAGTGATATCACAGTATTACGGAGCTAAGGATTTTGTCAGGGTAAAAAGAGCGATTGATACGATGTATGTATACAGTACAATAACGGGTGTTATTACTACTGTTGCAGGATTATTACTGGCCGGTCCCCTGCTCAGTCTTCTTGGCACTCCTGAAGAGATCATGCCTCAGGCGATCCTCTACTTAAGGATCTATTTCTCAGGAATCATCATCTTCTTCGGCTACAACGGAACGAGTGCCGTGCTCAGAGGTCTTGGCGATTCCAAAACCCCTCTTTATTTCCTGATAATTGCCACGATAGCAAATATCATCCTTGTATTGCTTTTCGTAGGAGTCTTTAAATGGGGAATTGCAGGCTCTGCCTATGCAACCCTCCTGGCAAACGGACTGGCATTCGGTCTGGCAATTTACTGGCTGAACAAAACACATAAACTCATAAGAATAGCAATAAAAGGCCTTCATTTCGACAGGGAGATATTTCAGCACAGTATCCGGATTGGCCTGCCGACCGGAATACAGCAGACTCTTGTTGCTGTCGGGAACCTGGCACTCCTTAGCATAGTCAATAAATTCGGTACAAATGTCCTTGCAGGATATTCCGTAGCCAGCAGAATTGACACCCTTGCTATAATACCTTCAATGTCTTTTTCTCAGGCGCTTTCAACTTTTGTAGGTCAGAATATAGGAGCAAACAAAACCGACAGGATCAGAACAGGACTGATATCAACCATAAAAATGTCCGGTAGTGTAACAATTATAACTTCACTTATAATAATCATCTGGGGGCATCTTTTTATGAGTATGTTTACCTCAGATCCCGATGTTATAAGAACGGGAGACCAGTACCTTACAATAGTGAGCAGCTTCTACCTGGCATTTACCTTAATGTTCATATATAACGGTATAATGAGAGGCGCCGGCGACACACTGATCCCAATGTTCTTCTCGCTGATTTCACTATGGATAATCAGGATTCCGCTTGCTTATTTTCTTTCCGGTAAAATAGGATCACAGGGGATATGGTGGGCAATACCTGCAGGATGGGCTATGGGCCTTTTGCTTTCTTATATATATTATAAAACCGGGCGGTGGAAAAGGAAATCTGTTGTTAAATACGACGAAAATTTGTAACTTTCTGTTTTTGATTCTGATAAACAGTTCTCATCAACATGATAAAATCCATGACAGGCTATGGTAAATCTGTAGCCGATTCGAAGGGGAAAAGAATCTCTATCGAGATCAAATCGCTTAATTCCAAACAGCTTGACCTCAATCTCAAGATTCCATGGCTATATAAGGAAAAAGAGGCTGAGATTAGGAATGCCATAAGCCAGAGGCTCGGAAGAGGTAAAATCGACCTCAGTATCAGTTTTGATATTCTTGATGCAGATGTGATCCCCACAATAAATAAAACAGTGATTAAAAATTACTTCAGCCAGCTTAAGGAATTATCTGGTGAACTTGGATTAAAATCTGATGGTCAGCTCCTTGCCGCGATATTGAGATTCCCTGATGCTCTAAGGTCAGAAAAACCTGAACTTGCTGATGGAGAGTGGAACCTGGTAAAAAATAAATTGTCCGAATCCATTGAACAGGTCGACAGTTACAGAACCGAAGAAGGAAAATCGCTTGAAGCTGACCTGATAAGATGTACGGGCAAAATACTTAACTTCCTGGGTGAAATTGAAAAATTCGAGAATGGCAGGATAGAAAAAATAAAGGAGAAACTCAATTCTTCGCTGATGGAAAACGTCGGTTCTGAGAATATCGATATGAACAGGTTCGAACAGGAGCTTATATTCTACCTGGAAAAGATGGACATAAACGAGGAAAAAGTCCGGCTGAAGAAACACTGCGAATATCTCCAGGAAAAGATAGCTACCGAACCGCCTAACGGCAAAATACTCGGATTCATATCACAGGAAATAGGACGCGAGATCAATACGATCGGATCCAAGGCTAACGATGCATCCATACAGAAACTGGTGGTCATGATGAAGGATGAACTTGAAAAGATCAAGGAACAGTCTCTCAATATCCTTTAAAATGGAAGGCAAACTTGTAATCATTTCAGCCCCTTCAGGAGCCGGAAAATCAACAATAGTAAAGCATCTGCTTGAAAAAGTAAATAACCTGGAATTTTCTGTTTCCGCCACAACCCGTGCCCCAAGAGGCGAGGAGAAGAACGGGAAGGAATATTATTTTCTTTCAGCTGAAGAATTCAGGGAAAAGATCGGAAATGGGGAATTCATCGAATGGGAAGAGGTATACAAAGACCAGATGTACGGAACACTTAAAAGCGAGATTGAAAGAATCTGGAAAAAAGGAAATCATGTGCTTTTCGATGTTGATGTCAGGGGAGGAATAAATCTGAAGGATATTTTCAGGCACCGGGCTCTGTCGGTTTTCATAATGCCGCCCTCAGTGAAAGAACTTGAAAAACGGCTGATAAGACGCGGAACTGACAATGCCGAAAAAATAAAAATGAGAATTACCAAAGCCAGGCAGGAAATGAAGCTTGCAGACAATTTCGACAACATTGTCATTAATGATAACCTGGAACAGGCCCGGAATGAGCTATGCAGTATTGTCATCAACTTTCTGAAAAATGGCTAAAATAGGCTTGTACTTCGGTTCATTCAACCCGATACATATCGGGCATATGGCTATTGCCGGCTATTTGACTGAATTCACCCATCTCGATCAGGTCTGGTTTGTCGTGAGCCCGCACAATCCCCTGAAAAAAAAGGAATCCCTGCTTGATGACTACCAGCGTCTCTACATGGTGCAGCAGGCAATAGGAGACAACGACAGGCTCAGGGCATCCGATATTGAATTCAGGCTCCCGGTCCCGTCATATACAATCGATACTCTCGCTTATCTGGGTGAGAAACATCCTTTACACCACTTCAGCGTGGTCATGGGTGAAGATAATCTCTATACGATACACAAATGGAAAAATGCTGAAGAGCTGGTAAAAAAATATGAGATCTATGTATATCCCCGGCCTGAATCACCAAAACCTGAATCTCTTTTACTTGATCAATTGCTCTCGGTTGCCAGAATTCATCATGTAAATGCCCCGCTGATGTTCATTTCCGGAACGTTCATCAGAAGCGGCATTAAAAAGAAGAAAAACATGTCATATTATCTCGCCCCTCCTGTGTGGAAGTATATTGAGGAAATGCATTTCTATGAATGACACTTCCTGATGATCTCCAATCCCCGCTGAAGCGCCTTCTCATTCATGGGGATGAGATTATGATAACGCTCCGGAAGCGATTTCTTCAGGCCCTTAATCACATTCTCCATTTTTATTATGGGTTTTATCTTAAGAAATCCCCCCAGTACAATCATATTGAATATCTTTGGATTGCCCATCTTTCTGGCTTCTTCAACAGCATCCACCCTGTATATTGCTATATCCTTCCTCTCAGGATGACGTGTAATGCCATTGCCGTCATATATCATTGTCCCTCCGGTTTTGATTGTGCTTTCAAATTTATCGAGAGATTGCTGGTTAAGGATTATTGCAGTATCAAAATTCCTTAATATGGGTGAGCTTATCCGGTCGTTGCTTATTATAACTGTGACATTGGCTGTTCCTCCCCTCATTTCCGGTCCATAAGAAGGCATCCAGCTCACTTCCATATCCTCCATCATTCCTGAATAAGCCATGATTTTCCCCATTGACAAAACTCCCTGTCCGCCGAATCCTGCTATTATTATTTCTTCTGTCATTTTAATCGTATTTACATTTTGATTTATGAATCTTGTTCCTCAGGTACCTTAAAATCGCCCAGAGGATAGAATGGGAACATATTTTCTTCCATCCATTTGATCGATTCCACTGGTGTCATTTTCCAGCCTGAAGGACAATTTGATACTATTTCGATAAAGCATGTACCCTTGTTGAGCTTCTGGTAACGGACAGCTTTTTTCATTGCTTTCTTTGTTTTCCTGACATTCGCCGGATTATGAACGCTCTGTCGTGTAACATAATAAGTTCCGGGAAGAGTTGCCACTATATCCGTCATTTTCAAAGGATTTCCCATCACCTTCACATCCCTGCCGTATGGTGAGGTAGATGACTTCATTCCCGGCAGGGTGGTCGGGGCCATTTGCCCTCCGGTCATCCCGTAAATGCCATTGTTTATAAAAATAATCAGGATATTCTCGCCTCTGTTGCAGGCATGGATAGTTTCAGCAGTACCGATTGCGGCGAGGTCGCCATCGCCCTGATATGTGAATACAAACTTCTCAGGCATAAGGCGCTTGATTGCTGTGGCAAGAGCCGGAGCCCTGCCGTGGGCTGCTTCCTGCCAGTCAATATCAAGATAATTATATAACAGGACCGAGCATCCGACCGGTGATATTCCTATGGTTTCAGATTGAATGCCTTCCTCCTCGATCACTTCGGCAAGGATCCGATGTGTTGTTCCATGTCCGCAGCCCGGGCAATAGGAAAGCACATTGTCTGTCATGATCCTGCTCTTCTTATAAGCCAGGTTTTCTGGCTTGATTATTTCTTTAATACCTGTTGCTTCAGCCATTTCTTAACCTCCTATTATTTTAGATTTAAGGTTCTCAGCCACTTCTTCGGGAATCGCGATCATCCCTCCCATTCTTCCGTAATGATAAACCGGTACTTTACCATTTACTGCAAGCAGGACATCTTCCACCATCTGTCCTGCACTCATCTCAACGGATATCATGAACCTGACCCTGTCTGCAAGTTTGTTAATGCGTTTTTCCGGGAACGGGAACAGTGTTATCGGTCTCAGCAGGCCTGCCTTTATCCCATCAGCACGTGCCAGCTGAATTGCTTTCTGGCAGACTCTCGCGCTCGTTCCATACGCTACAAAGAGGTAATCAGCATCCTCGCACTGGAATTCCTCATATCTCACCTCTTTTTCCCTTATCTCGTTGTATTTTGCATTAAGCTTCTGGTTGAATATCTCCTGCGCATTAGGATCAAGGTCCAGTGAAGTAATAATGTTTCTTTTCCGTGTTGGTGGTTTTCCTGTGGTTGCCCATTCAGGAACCGTTTTTGATCTTTCCTTATAAGGGCTCAGCCAGACTTTTTCCATCATCTGCCCTATTGCACCATCGGAAAGCATCATAACCGGATTACGGTATTTGAATGCAAGCTCGAAAGAAAGATCCACGAAGTCGGCCATTTCCTGTACTGATGCCGGTGCAAGCACTATCAGGTGATAATCACCGTGGCCTCCTCCTTTTGTAGCCTGAAAATAATCGGACTGGGATGGCTGGATGGTTCCAAGTCCCGGTCCTCCCCTGACAACATTTACTATCAGGCACGGAAGTTCCGCGCCTGCTATATAAGATATCCCTTCCTGCATCAGGCTTATCCCCGGCGATGATGAGGTGGTCATTACTTTTTTACCGCAGGCAGCTCCTCCATAAACCATATTGATCGACGCCACTTCACTTTCTGCCTGAAGAACAACCATACCGGTTGTTTTTACAGGATTAGCCTCCATAAGATATTCGAGAATTTCACTTTGCGGTGTTATAGGGTATCCGAAATAGCCATCGGCTCCGGCGCGGATAGCAGCTTCTGCAACTGCTTCATTGCCTTTCATCAGTCTTAATTCCTTCTCCATTGCCAGATTAAATTTTTGTTTTATAAACAGTTATGACGCCATCCGGACAAACCATGGCGCAGTTTGCACAGCCGATACATAGATCCGGATTTGCAGGGTATGCATAAAAGTAACCTTTATGATTCACTTCGGCTGCCATAGCGATAGTGCCTGTTGGACATGAGATCCTGCAGACTTCACATCCTTTGCATTTATCAATATCAACAACAATGCTTCCTCTTATCTTTGCCATATGCTAAATTATTTATTCTTTTTTTATTTAGTGATCGACATTGAATTTTTTAAGCCTCGCTTCCAGGTCACCAAGTTGAGTTCTGCGGATCAATGAGACACAGGCTCTCAGTCCTTCCTTTCTTTCACTTCCGGTTATGTCAAGGGAAATAGCGCTTATACCATAGCGCAGAAGTTCAGCAAGCAATATTCTCCCATCCATGCCCGGGTACGAGATTGTGAAGTAGAATCCATCTGCCAGAGGTTCCTCAAGATCCCTGTCGTAGACAATATTGAATCCATTTTCAAGGAATAGTCTTTTCATTAAAGCAGCCTTGGCTCCATATTCCATAACATCATCCCGGTACTTGTATGTTCCATCATTAACAGCTCTCAGCATTGCCGCGAGTCCAAACTGTGCTGAATGTGATACGCCTGCCGACAAGGCATATAACGCGCCAAAGATAAGCGAATGTCCGAACTTATCAGAAGAATAATATCTTAAAAGATCCGGGTAGGACCTTTTAAATAGATGGTCGGAAATTGCTATCATGCCTATCCTCTGCCCTGCATAGCTGAATATCTTTGAACTTGAAATCAGCAGCACGTAATCCTTTGTATACCTGGCCACTGTAGGCTGATAGGGCGGCTCACCGGGGACTGAATAATCCTTCCTGAAATCCATTCCGAAATAAGCAAGGTCTTCTAATACAATAACATCATATTTATCCGAAAGTTCGCCGATCACTTTCAGTTCATCCTCAGTAAGGCATATCCAGGCCGGATTGTTCGGATTCGAATAAAGCAGTGAAGAAACTTTCCCCGTTTTAAGGTATGATTCAATCTTGTTTTTAAGTTTTTTCCCCCTGAAATTATAAATATCGAAGGAGAAGTAATCATGGCCCAGCATTTTAACCTGTTGTTTGTGAACGGGGAAGCCGGGATCAAGGAATAATGTTCCTTCCTTTGTCCTGTCATTCCTGTTGGCGACAAGAAAGGTGAGCATCCCTCCCATCAATGATCCGACTGTCGGGATACAGCCTTCGGGATTTAGATCCACATCAAGAAAGAGTTTAATAAATCTTGAAGTCTCTTCCTTGAGTGATTTTATGCCGGATATATTGGGATAGATAGAAGATACTCCTTCCCTGAGCGCTGATATTTCAGCCTCGACACCTACAGATGGCGTTTTCAGACCAGGTACGCCCATTTCCATCCTTATGAAATCAATGCCTGTTTCTCTTTCCAGGAGATTCGCCAGGTAGGTGATTTCACGGATTGATGCATTACCCGGAGATGGTATCCCGTGACTCGAGGCAATGCTGTTTATTAAATCTGATGAAATAGGTATGTTATGCATAAAAGAATTTCAAAATAGTAATAGCAGTTTTATTCATTTTTCAATCCTGATCCTTGCATCCACCACAGTTATTGATTCTGGGCTTCCGATCAGCGGATTAAGATCCATTTCTTTTATTTCTGTCGCAAATCTGAGGAGGCTTGAAAGCCGTACAATGATCTCTGCGAATTTTTGTTCGTTAATTCCGGGTTTACCTCTTGTTCCCCTGATTATCCTGTAGCTTTTCAGGCTTCTTATCATGGAGGTTGCCTCGCTGAAAGTCAGAGGTGCAAGGCCTGATGAGACATCACCGAGCATTTCAACAAAAATTCCGCCCAGGCCGCAGAGAATCACATGTCCGAACAGCGGTTCATATTTTGCACCGATAAACAGTTCTGTACCGGTTATCATCTGCTGGATCAGGACAGCAGTGACACCCTTTATTTTAATCATCCTGCTGAATTCCGCAACAAGGTGTGTCCGCGATTTTATGTTCAATGTCACGCCGCCGACATCAGATTTATGAACAGGCCCGACAACTTTAAGAGCAAGGGGATATCCCATTTTTTCGGCCCTGGAAATGAGATCCCGTCTCGTTCTAACGACAGCTTCTTTCACAGTCGGTATGCTGGCCGCATCAAGAAGCTGCTGGGTTATATCAGGTTCAAGATACCCGGCAGGCGCTTTATCGATTATCTGCCTTATCAGAGGAACGTTTACCTCCTGCAGGAATATCTTCTCCTCTGCCGGGTATGGTGTATTGGAGATCTTTGTAAGAGCCCTGCCAAGAACCACCTCGTCGGGGAAATTCACATGCCCCTTTCTGAGGAAATACTCAAGTTCGGTATATGAACTTGAAACAGAAGGCAATATAGGATAAAGCGGTTTTTCACACTCTCCTATCTTCCTGTGAAGCAGATCGTAAATTACAGTCATATTATTAAGGCCGTTGCTCCCGAATATCACTGTCATCCCGTCAATCTCAGGCATCTTTTTATCGACATAATCAATTACGCGATTGAGCTGCTCATCGCTGGCTGTGGCTATCATATCGATAGGATTTGTAGCTGAAGCCCCGGGATTCATCATGGCCAGAAGATTGTCGTGATGTTCTCCCGAAATTCCCGGGATATTCATGCCTCCTGCTGAAAGTGCATCCGTAAGCATGACAGCCGGTCCGCCCGCATGAGTTATTATGGCTATATTCCTTCCTTTCATCTGTTTATAAAAGAACACGGATGCAACTGTTGTGAGTTCTTCACGGCCGGTGCACCTGACGATGCCTGCTTTGCGGAAAAGAGCCTCCACAGCGGAATCGGATGATGCCATAGCTCCCGTATGTGAAGAAGCGGCCCTGCTGCCTGCTTCGCTGACTCCTGCTTTTATTGCAGCAATCCTGCATCCTTTACGGATAAGGGATGAAGCATGATGCAATAGTTTATCAGGATTAAGAATTGATTCAACATATATGAGCTTTACCCTGGAACTTGTTTCAGGATCGAAAGTTACATCCCAGTATTCAAGAACTTCCTCAACACCTGTCTGGGCGCTGTTTCCCACGGAAAATACACTGGCAAAATTCACTCCTTTCGGAATAGCCGATTCGAAAATGAAAACGGCAGTTGCCCCTGATCCTGAGACAAAATCGCATCCTTTCCTGTCAAGTCCCGGAACGGGAGTTGTAAAAACCCCGTTGTAAGCAGGAGTTATTACGCCTATACAATTAGGCCCGATAAGACATCCGCCTGCATTTTCTATAATATCTGCAATCTCTTTTTCAAGCTTCCTGCCTTCCTCGCCGGATTCGCTGAAACCGGCAGAAATAATGATAAAAGCCATCGTATTCTTTTCATTGAGCAGTATTTCGACAGCTGGCAGACAGTATTTTGCCTGTATTGCAAGAATGGCAAGATCGGCATGGGGAATATCCCTGATGTCGCGGTAGGATCTGACCCCCTGTACAACATCCTGTTTTGGATTGACAACATAAAGAGTGCCGGAATATTTTCCGTCAATAATATTCTTCAGGATTTTCCCGCCAGGCTTAAAAAGGTCTTCAGATCCCCCGACAACGACAATGCTGCCCGGATTTATAAGTTTCTCATTTATCATTTTTCAATACAGGATGAGGATTGAAATATTCGTTAAATAATCCGGAACCCGGGAACCTCATAATCCGTAAAAACGCTTGAGATATCCGACATTCTGAGCAATGTTGAATAGATAAAGCTCTGAAATATAATGACTTATAATAGACATACCCTGAACTAACACTAAAGCAATATAATAAAAAATAACTGTACAAAACAGAAAAGTGATCATGATCTCTTTATTAATTCTTTTTCCACAGGATTCCCGGCCTCTATCCCCAATAAGGCTGTAGACAGTTAAAAGCGTAAAGCCTGTCCCCGGGCGGGGGAGGGGTTGGGGAGAGGCAACAGAATGAGGAAAAGCAATTCGTCTGCACATGTGTGCATCTCGCTTCAGTTTACTATCTTTGCAAACCATAAATGACCTCATGGCCAATCCTGTTAAAGACATACTCTTAAAGGATATTCTGTCAAAAGAAGACATCATAACTTTACTCTCCTGCGAAGGGGCTGACCGCCTGCTCCTGTTTCAGAAATCTGCCGAAGTAAAACAGAAATATATAGGTAACAAGGTGTGGTTCAGGGGATTGATAGAGTTTTCAAATGTATGTGGCAAGGATTGCCTTTACTGCGGCATCAGGAAAGGGAATAAGAATCTGAAGCGCTATACTCTTTCAGATGAGGAGATTCTTGAAGCTGCCCGGTTCGCCTGGGAAAACCGTTACGGATCAATAGCTCTTCAGTCGGGAGAACTTGAAAGCAAAGCTGTCACGGACAGAATTGAGAATCTCCTTCACAGGATAAAGGATCTTTCAAAAGGAGAACTCGGCATTACCCTGTCTGTCGGTGAACAGGAACCTGAAGTATATAAAAGATGGTTTGACGCCGGAGCCCACCGTTATCTTCTCCGGGTGGAATCGACAAATATTGAACTCTACAGAAAAATCCACCCGAATGACGGGAAACATGATTTCCACAGAAGGCTCGCATGTCTTAAAAGCCTTCAGGACATTGGATATCAGACAGGGACCGGCGTAATGATCGGATTACCTTTCCAGACATTGGAAGATCTCGCC
>Ga0172363_10000045_pt1 | contig 68733 bp, 59 predicted proteins | sample LakKivs2_kivu2a2_FD_114541 | JGI IMG/M metagenome (GOLD analysis project Ga0172363, IMG submission 114541) | Sediment microbial communities from Lake Kivu, Rwanda - Sediment s2_kivu2a2 | ecosystem: Environmental > Aquatic > Freshwater > Lake > Sediment | place: Rwanda: Western Province, Lake... | reverse complement strand
CGACGAGATCATCATCCCGGAGCCGACCTACGTGTCATACAAGGCATGCACCCTCCTTGCCGGCGGCGTCGATGTGCCCATACCTTCCAGCGCCGACAAGAACTTCGAGATGCGCGCCGGCGAGATCGAGAAGCGCATCACGAGCAGGACCAAGGCGATTCTATTAGGCTATCCCAACAACCCCACCGGCGCTATCATGGAGCGCGACGAGCTCTCCAGGATCGCCAAGCTCGCGATCAAGAACGATCTTACAGTGATATCCGATGAGGTCTACGAGCGGTTGACCTACGGCGTTGAACACGCTTCGATAGTGCCGCTGCCCGGCATGCGCAACAGGTCGATACTGCTCGGAGGGTTCTCCAAGTCCTATGCCATGACCGGCTGGCGCATCGGGTACGCCGCGGCCAACGCCGATATGATTGAATCGATGATGAAAATACACCAGTACACCATGCTCTGCGCCTCGGTCATCGCCCAGCGCGCCGCTCTGGAGGCGCTGCGCAACGGCGAGCCTCAGGTGCAGGAGATGCTGGCGGACTATGACAAGCGCCGCCGCGTCATCGTCAAAGGCCTGAACCGGATCGGCCTGACCTGCTTTGAGTCGCGCGGCGCGTTCTACGCCTTCCCGTCGATCAAGAAGACGGGACTATCATCCGACGAGTTCGCTGAGAAGCTGCTGCGGGAGCAGAAAGTGGTGGTGATACCAGGCTCGGCCTTCGGCAAGTGTGGCGAGGGATATGTACGCTGTTGCTACGCCACATCGATGGCTGAGATAGAGGAGGCGCTGGAGCGCATAGAGGCCTTTGTCAAGAAGCACCGCCCATGATATAGTTAGCGCAGGAGTTTTTGTTGGATAACCAGATATACTACTACATCGCAGCCGGCGCAGGCGGCATTGTCATAGGCGTCATCGTCACTCATTACATAGAAAAGGCTCTCTTCAGACGCGGCATGAGGAAGATGCAGGCCGCCTGGAGACACGAAAACAGGGTCAGAGGACTGGAGCCCGCAAGGACCTACCTGGACAAGTTGAGCCTGCTCATAGGAGCAGCGGACCAGCAGGCAATCATCGCCCGCACCAGCAAGAAGGGCAACGATGAGCTTAACCAGCTGATAGTGGACAATTTCCTCAAGGTGCAGGCGGCGGAGGCCGGCACCGATTTCAGCGTGGGCGACCCCCTGCTGATAGAGCTGCTCAAGACCCTGCGCCTGGACAATAAAGAGCATGTAATCTTCATGAGCCCCAACCTGTGGTTCAGCCCCACCTTCAAGAGCCGCGTCCGCGAGGCCTACAAGCGGATGGAGCAGCTCTCGACGGAACTATAAGAGGAAGATTAGGATCATTATTAGCCGGGCCAGCGTTGATCTTTAGAACTATACTCTTTTACCCGCAGTAGCAAAGAATTCGTCCGCTATCCTCTTGTTTGATACCAGGATATCCTTGTAGTTATAGCTGGCCAGCTGGCCGTCTAGCCGCCGGGCTACGCCCCCCGCTTCGCGCACCAGCAGTATGCCAGCTGCTATATCCCAGGGGTAGAGACTCACATGGAAGTAAAGATCAAGGCGGGCGCAGGCGGTATAGGCAAGGCCCAGCGCCGCTGAGCCCATTAAGCGGGTGGTTGTCACGTTAGACCATAGGTTGGAATAGATATCGAGATATTTACGGCTATTCTCCGGGTTGTACCCCATATCGCATGAGATTAACGCCTCCCGGAGATGCGAGCGCTTTGTGACGTAGATGGATTCACTGTTCAAATACGCGCCATTCCCTTTCTCAGCGTGAAACAGCTCATCCCGCACCGGATCATAGATAAGCCCTAGAACCACATCCTCACCCTGCGCCAATGCTATAGATACACAAAAGTGGGGGATACCATAGGCGTAATTGCGCGTCCCGTCCAGCGGGTCAACAATCCATTTGTAAGGGGCGATGCCTTTTATCTCCTTTGACTCCTCGCTGATGACACCGAAGTCAGGGTATTCTGCCAGCAAACAATCGCTTATCTTCTTCTCGACAAGGATATCAACATCTGTGACAATGTTGTTCCGGCCCTCATCTTTGAAAGATATGTCTTTGCATCGGGAAAAGCGCGACATAATGATGGTCCCGGCATCCATAGCCGCCTGCCTGGCCACTTCGAAAGCATTCTCACGGCTCTTCGATAACGGTATTTCGCTTTTCATACCCTACAACAGCCCCATCCTCTCTTTGACTTCTCGCAGCGTCTCTACTGCTATAGAACGTGCCTTCTCTGCCCCTTCATTATACACATTTACGACATCGTCCATATCCGCCGCCAGCCTCTCACGCCTCTCCCGGAAGGGTCTTAATGCCTCATTCACAGCCTCGGCCAGCTGTACCTTGCAGTCCACACAGCCGCGCTTGGCTACAACACATTCGGATGCGATGGTATCGACCTCCCCTGGATCGAAGAAATGATGCAGCTTCCAGATATTGCAAATTTTGGGGTTTCCCGGATCCTCCCTGCGCTTGCGGTTAGGGTCGGTGAAAGCTCCTTTAATCTTCTTAAGTGTATCCTTGGGCGTGGCTGCCAGCTCGATATCGTTATCAAGGCTCTTGCTCATCTTGTTGACGCCATCGAGCCCGATGATGAGGGGGGCGGTTGTCATTTTGGCCTGTGGCTCGGGGAAGGTGGGCCCATAGAGGGTATTGAAGCGCCGAACAATCTCGCGCGCCAGCTCCAGATGTGGCAATTGATCTTCGCCGACGGGGACGACATTCGCTTTGTATAACAGAATATCGGCGGTCATAAGTACGGGATAACCAACAAGGCCGTAGTTGATATTCTCCGGCTGCTGGCGTGCCTTCTCTTTAAATGTGGCAACGCGGGTGAGCCAGCCCAGCGGCGTGACCATGCCGAGGAGCGTATAAAGCTCCATGACCTCCGGCACATGCGACTGCACGAACATGATGCTTTTCTTGGGATCGAGGCCGGCTGCGAGCCAATCCAACATCATCTCTTTTATGTTCTGTCGGAGCTTTGGCGGATCGTTGAGGGTGGTCAGAGCATGGACATCCACGATGCAGTAAATGCATTCATATTCTTTCTGCAGCGCTACGTAGTTCTGTATAGCCCCAAGATAATTGCCTATGTGCTGACGGCCTGTGGGCCTAGCACCGGAAAAGACGCGGCCTTTCATCTCGCCTCCTTATGCTCTGAGAAGGATAACATAAATACGAATGAGGGGCAAGGCAAGCTTTTTAGAGATAGAATCAGCCCTTTGCGACAGCCGCTCTGCTTGCACACTATTAATTATTGCGCTATCCTATCTTTACTTTTGGGAAGGTAAAAACCTCTATGTCTGTAAATCCCTGGTGGGCACCGTGGGCTCTTAATTATTTAATCGAACCCCTGATGCGAAGCCTCAAGATGCAAACCCCATCCCTAGCCGCCATGAAAGCAGGGGATAGAGCCCTTGACATCTGTTGCGGCACCGGAGCCCTTGTCCTCCATCTGGCGCAAATGAACCTGTTCGCCTGCGGCATCGACATGGACCCGCGCGTAATAAAGGTCGCTGAGAATAAGAGGGCAAGACTCGGGTTGGAGAACGCATCTTTCCAGGTAGCAAACGCTCTACATCTGCCGTTCGAGGATAGCTTCTTCGACTATGCTTCCATATCAATGACCATCCATGAAAACCCTAGGACTGAAAGAGATGTTATCATCTCCGAAATGAAGCGGGTGGTAAAGAAAGAAGGCGCGCTGGTCTTTATCGATTACAAGGTCCCATTACCCAAGATCCCGTCATCTTACACATCAAAAATAGTCGAGATCGTCGCAGGCAAAGAACATAATCAGTGTTTCAAGGATTATATGCAGCAGGGCGGTCTGGACGAAATATTGAGGAAGAATAATCTGCAGTCAAGAAAAACAGGAGAGCTCGGTCCTCTGACAATAACGATAACACCAAACGCACCCCTGTAGAATGGATCGAGCCCAACAAATCCCCTCTTTACAAATTCTTTACTTTAGCGATGATATAATCAGGGCGATAAATCATGCGGATACTAGTAGTAGAAGATGAGAAAGACCTGGCCGAAGCCATTGCTCTGGGGCTGCAGAAGCAGGGGTACGCCGCGGACATCGTTCTCGACGGCGAGGAGGCGCTGAATACTCTGGAAGTCAACGCTTATGACCTCATTGTATTAGATCTTAATCTGCCCAAGGTCGATGGGGTGGAGGTCTGCCGCCGCATCAGGGCATCCGGGTCGCCAGTCGGCATCCTGATGCTGACCGCGCGCACCGGCCTGGACGACCGCGTGCGCGGTCTTGACCAAGGAGCCGATGATTACCTCACCAAGCCATTCCATTTCCCAGAGCTGCTGGCCCGGGTACGAGCGATACTTCGTAGGGAGGGGACTCCCAGGCCCTCTATACTGCGCGTCGGCGAGCTGGTGCTGGACCCAAACGCTATGAGAGCGCACTGGAAAGGCTCCGAGATACCGCTCACCGTAAAAGAATTCGCTGTTCTGGAATACCTGGCGCATAATGCGGGGCGCATCGTCAGCCAGGAGGAGTTGCTGGAGCATGTCTGGAACGACGACACCAATCAATTCACACAGACAATCAAGGTGCATATCAATAATATACGGAAAAAACTTAACGCGGCCGGCGCAGACGACCTGATAGCTACTGTGAAGGGGAGGGGGTACATGTTATGAGAATGCCCGCTTTTACCAAATCGATACACTTCAGGCTGACATTATGGTATTCGGCCATCCTGATATCGCTCACCATACTCCTTATCATCGGATTGAATATCGCTATGCACCAGGCATCAATTCGGCCGCCGATCATAATATCCCAATTCGCACCGGGCGAACACACGCCTGTAGAGATATTTCGCCTGGTTACTGCCAACCAGCTCAGCCTACTGCGTAACTTTTCGATAATCGGCATCTGCTGCCTCATGGTCCTCAGCGGCGTGAGCATCTATTTCCTCTCCAGGAAGATGCTAAAGCCCGTAGACCGCGTATCCTCCCTAGCGGCGCGCATATCCAGTACAAACCTTAAAGAGCGCATAAATTACGCCGGGCCGGACGACGAGATAAAACGGCTGGCGGATACATTCGACGGCATGTTAGGCTGGCTTGAGAACTCCTTCGAATCGCAGAAGCAGTTCATTCAGGATGCTTCACATGAATTGAGGACACCAATCGCCATCGCCCAGACTAATATCGAGGTGCTGGAGATGGACAACAAAGCCACAGTCAAAGACTACGAGCGCCTGAAGGATATACTGAAGATAAATCTCGAGCGCATGAGCACCCTGAGCGAAAAACTGCTGCTTCTGTCGGAGAGCGAACAGGGTAAAACCAACTGGTCAATTGTCGATCTTGCGCCGCTTCTAACCGAACTAATGACAGAATTCAAAACCAAGGGCAGGGAGTTAGGTATCAATCTTGAACTGGCGACGATCGACCAAAGTATCCCGGTCTTTGGCGATGCATTCCGGTTGAAGCAAGCCTTGGTCAACCTTGTCGATAATGCCATCAAGTACAACAGGCCCGGCGGCGAAGTCAAAATATCCGCCCGTGCAGACGACGCACAGGTCGTTATAGAGATAAAGGATAACGGAATCGGGATATCTCAGGCCGACCAGCAGCGCATCTTCGAACGATTCTACCGCGTCGATAAATCCAGGTCGCGCGCCCAGGGCGGCAGCGGCCTCGGATTGGCCATAGTAAAGAAAATAGCAGAGGAGCATGGCGGCACGGTCTCAGTTGAAAGCACACTGGGAGAAGGTAGCATGTTCCGCATTACATTGCCGCGGCGTAAGATGGATTGAGCCGCAATCGATTTTAGTGCTTAAAAGGGGCTTCGGCCCCTTTTCTTTTACCACTTTACCATGATTTTACCCGCCGTATGCTAATCTAGCCTCAAACAGAAAAGGAGGAGACGGACATGAAGAAATTGCTAGTATACGGACCAATCGCTATGGCGCTCATCGCTGCGTTGGCGGTAGGCATCCCTGCCGCGGTGACTGCGGATACATCGGATGCGGTATCGACAGAAACAACCATCACTACCACTACCGATGAGCAGAGGCCGGGACAAGAAATCTTCTCGAGAGCCGCTGAGATACTCAACATTGACGAAGAGACGCTGAGAGACGCCTTCCAGCAGGCAACTCAGGAGATGATGACCGAGAGACAGCAGGAACGACTGCAGAATGCCATCGATAACGGCCTGATTACCGAGGAGGAGGCAGCGGAGATTCAGGCTTGGTGGGACAGCCGGCCGGCAGCACTGGAGGGGGTAGGCCCGCTTGGAGGCCAGGGGCAGGGACGGGGACGTGGAATGGGGCCAGCTGATGACTATGCCTTTTGCGCACCTTAAATAAAATCTATCAGGAAATAACTGTCTTCGAAATAGGGGCTGGCGGCCCCTATTTCATTTCTCCGACATTGCTCTTTACCGTGAATTTACCCGGCGAATGCTATCGTAAACGAAGAATTTTAACAGGGAGAGACATAAATGCTAACTATAAAGAGGGCTTTCAAGAACATCTGGCGCCGGCGCTTCAGGACGGCGCTGGTGGGCATCGTGCTGGCTCTGTGCGTAGCGATCTTCGCATCCACCATCGCCAGCGTGGATGCCAGTAAGACCACCACCGCAGCCATGCTGGCAAATTACGAGTCGGCGGCACAGAACACGATCGAGCAGACCGAGCAGGCCATGAACTCGATCCAAATCTCAGCCGGTAGGTTCGGGGTGTTCGGGGGGCCGGGCGCCGGTGGGCCGCCGGGGCAAACAGGGACAACAAGCTCAACGACCTCGGCGAACGACTCGATAAGTGCGGATATAGTTAATGCCATTGCGACACTGGATGGAGTCGAAAGCATTTCCGGTTCGCTGACCAAAACCATCGGGGCCAACACATCGAGCAGCGGCAGTGGGGGCTTTATGATGATGCGATTCGATTACGACTACATGATAAACGGCATCACCATCGACGGCTCATCGGACAGCGGATTCAACAGCATGATGCCAGTGAACATAGTAGAAGGACGCAATCTGCAGGAGGGCGACGACAAGGTTGTAGTCATCGGAGCCGACCTGGAGGATTTTTTCAACGCCGGGGTCGGCGACACGATAGATATCGAGGGCACAGAATTCACAATAGTTGGAATATACGCCAGTGAATTTGATGGCAGCGGTGGCCCGAACGTCGTAACTGGAGGACAGGGGGATAGACCCGGTGGCGGACCGGGAGGCGGAAGTACAGCAATAGAGAGAGAGGATAAAAACGTCTATATGGGCCTAGCCGCAGCCCAGGAGCTGCTCGATATGCCGGGCGAGGTCTCACAACTGACGGTATATGCCACTGATTCATCCGCGGTCGACGACCTTGTAGCCACCATACAATCCGCATACCCCGACCTCACCGTTTTCGCCTACAAAGACATGCAGGCGCAATTCGGCAGCTTCATCGAACAACAGCAGCAAAGCATCATCGACAGCACCGAGGGCAACCTGTCCAGCATCGAGAGCTTGGGGCTTGAGATCACCATCGTCTCCGCCATCGTCGGCGTGCTGCTCATCTTCGGGCTTATGTTCTACACCGTGCGCGAACGCACCAAGGAGATCGGCACACTCAAGGCCATAGGCTTCTCCAACGGAGAGGTTATGAAGCAGTTCATGTACGAGGGCATGTATGTAGGCCTCATCGGAGGAGTTGTCGGTTTAGCGCTGGCGGCGGCGGCGGCATCAGGCCTCAGCTCATGGCTCATCGACCCGTCCGAGACGCTGGGAGAATCCGTATCGGTGCACATCACAGCACTGGCAATAACACTGGGCCTCGTGGTAGCAGTCCTGGTCGGGGCGCTGGGCAGCCTGTACCCGGCGTGGCGGGCCTCACGCGTGAGCCCGATGGAATCACTGCGACGTGAATGATAATTGCAATAAATACAAGAGCGATTCAAGAATCGTCCATTATGGATTCTGGCCGAATTTTACCCGTACGACAATACGGAGCCGGAATGACGGGACGGGTGGGAAAAGAGGTACAGGAGAAAAATCTCCTGCCAGGGTTCTAGGGGTACCCCCTATCTTTCCCAAATCCCCCAAGAATGGGGGACAGCAGGGGGTTGATTAGCGCAGACCTGCACGATAAATATCTGGAGGATTAGAAAATGACTGACAACAATAACACCACAATAGTGAAAGCGATAAAGCTGAGCAAGGTCTTCGGCGAGGGAGACCGGGCCGTCAAGGCCATCAGTAAGATCAACCTGGAGGTCAAAAAAGGCGACTTCGTGGCCGTCATGGGGCCCTCCGGCTCGGGCAAGACCACGCTGCTGACCCTCATCGGATGCCTGGACCGGCCGACCAGAGGGCGGCTGTACCTGGGCACCAAGGGCACCGACGTCACCAAAGTCCCGGAGAACGAGCTCTACAAGATAAGGCGCAACAACATCGGGTTCATCTTCCAGGGCTTCAACCTGATACCGAGCCTGACCGCTATCGAGAACGTGGAACTGCCTATGGAGGGCACGATAAAGTCGGGCAAGGAGAGGAGGGAGCGCGCACGCAAACTGCTGGAGCTGGTGGAGATAGCGGAGAGGGAGAAGCACAAACCATCCCAGCTCTCGGGCGGCGAGCAGCAGCGTGTGGCTATCGCCCGCGCCCTGGCCAACGACCCCAACCTGATACTAGCTGATGAGCCAACAGGGAATCTTGACTCGGAGACAAGTGCAAGCATCATAAACGTACTGAAGAGGCTCGTGACCAAGTACGACCGCACTGTGATACTGGTGACCCACGACTACAACATGGCGAAACATGCCAACAGGCGCATCACCATCCGGGACGGGAAGCTGGAGACCGAGCAGGGCGGGGCGCTGGAGGAGGAGGGGCGGCTCGACGCCGAGGGGGCGGATGTGGATGAGCCTCCGAAAGCATCATGATCTGGTGACGATTAGTATACGGAAACAATATCAAAGCGAGGCCTTATAGAGGCCTCGCTTTTGACTATATAAAGACTCATTGACAATAATCATCCGCGATATTATATTTACCTAGCCTGAAGGTGAACCTGTGTTATATCGAATCGTCTTACATATAACGGCGAGGAGGAGAAATGAGCCCGCTCAAGAGGCTGTTCAGCCCCATCAAGATCGGTAAGATGGAGGTCAGGAACCGCATCGCCATGGCCCCTATAACCCCTAATTGGTCATCCAATGACGGCACCGTCTCGGATAGGCTCATCGACTACCTCGAAGCCCGAGCGGCGGGCGGCGTAGGGATGATCATCACAGAATCCGTCGTCGTCGATAAAAACCAGCAGTACCTGCTGGCCAGCATGGGCTTCTGGGACGACAGCGTTATACCCAACTTCACTAAGCTCGTCGACCGCGTGCATGCCCACGGAGCAAAATTGGTTCCCCAGCTGAGCCACCCCGGCGCCGACACCTTCTGCTGGTTGTTCGGTGGCCAGCCCGTGGCCCCCTCTGCGCATTACAGCAAGACCTGCGGCTATATGGCACGCGAGCTAACCATAGACGAGATCAAAAAGATAATACAGCAGTACGGCGATGCGGCGCGCCGTATCAGGGAGGCCGGCTTCGACGCCCTGGAGCTGCACGCGGCGCACGCTTATATGCTGGCCGGATCATTCCTCTCGCCCCTGCGCAATAAGCGCACCGACGAGTACGGCGGCTCGAACGACGGCCGTCTCAGGTTCGTGCTCGAGGTCATGGACAATATCAGGAAAAAGGCGGGTAAGGACTTCCCGGTTATACTAAGGATTTCCGGCGACGAGCATACCCCGGGCGGCAGGGATATCTTGAACACACAGTATATCGCCCCGCAGCTGGTCAAGGCCGGCGTGGACGCCTTCCATGTATCCGGCGGCATACAGCCGGAGCAGTTCTATCGTATAATACCGCCGACCGGCACGCCCTGCGGGCTGAACGTGGCCGCGGCCGATGCGGTCAAGCAGGCGGTGAATGTCCCGGTGATGACGGTGGCACGCATAAACGATCCAAAGTTCGCCGACGATATATTAAACAGAGGCCTCGCCGACATGGTGGTCATGGGCCGTGCCCTCATCGCCGATCCGGATTTGCCCAACAAAGCGAAGGAGGGGCGCTTCGACGATATCATCCCGTGCACCAGTTGTGCCATCGGCTGCGTGCAGCAGATAATGAAACTGAAATCTATGACCTGCGTTATCAACCCCACCGTGGGCCGTGAAGTTGAGATGAAAATTGTCCCAGCAACAAAACCCAAGAAGGTGCTGGTAGCCGGCGGCGGGCCGGGCGGGCTGGAGGCTGCGCGCGTCGCCGCCCTGCGCGGACACAAGGTGACGCTCTATGAAAAGCAGCCCAAGCTGGGTGGACAGCTGAACCTGGCCTGCGTGGCCCCGATGCGGCAGGAGCTGGCTATGTGGATAACCTACCTCTCCACCCAGGTGAAGAAGCTGGGGGTGAAGATCGAGCTTAATAAAACGGTAACTCCAGAGCTGGTTGCCGCGGAGAAGCCGGATGCCGTGGTCGTGGCTACCGGTGGCGAGTGCGCCACCCCTCCTATCCCGGGCATAGACGGCCCCAAGGTCATCTCCTCCCACGCTGTGCTTGCCGGGGCCTCGCACCCCAAGGGTAGAGTGCTCGTCATCGGCGGGGGGCTGGTGGGATGCGAGGTTGCAGACCTGCTGGCCGACCTGGGGGACGGGAGCCCGGGGTCGGGTACAGCCGTAACCATCATCGAGATGCTGCCCGATATCGCTATGGATGAGGTCGAGATGAGCAGAATGCTGCTGATACCGCGCCTCAGGGAGAAGGGCGTGAAGTGGCTCACCTCGACGATAGTAAAACAAGTATTGGAGGACGGCGTAATCATCACCCGCGACGGCAAAGAAGAGACCTTAAAAGGCATGGACCATATCATTATCGCCTGCGGCAGCAAGTCCGTGGATACTCTGAGCAAGGCCGTAGAGGGCAAGTTCCCCGAGGTTTACGTTATCGGCGATGCCAAGCAGCCACGCCTGGCGCTGGAAGCTATTGCAGAGGGAGCGGAGGTCGGGCGCAAGATTTAAGTGATATCAACTCTGTGTGCGGGTCCAATCGCATATAGGAAGCAATATATGATGAAGAAAAATGAGTCCGGCAGATACAATCGAGTCAGGATACGAACTGCTATAGACGCTGAGATAGCGAGGGCGGACACATTCAATATCGATATTGAAACGGGACCTCTATCTCCCATCAGAATCCGCCAGAAGGGGAATGCTCTTTCTATCAGCCGCCCATGGTACTGGTTCGTGTTCGGTTTCTTCTTCCAGCTCAGCCGGGCCGCTGTCAGGATAAGCATGCCACAGCTTCTGGAGCTGGAGGTCTACGATAATAGCTGGACCAGCGTTACAGGTTTCAGCTCAGCGCAAGGATTCAAACTCACGCTCTCAGAATCAAGCAGCTTCAGTGGAGACTTGAAGGCGGGCAACATACAGCTGGATATATCGGATAGCAGCCAGGCAGAGTACAGCGGGTCGAGCAGCGAGCTATCCCTTAAAGTCAGAGACTCGAGCAGTTTCGCTGGCAACATTAGGACAGATGGAAAAGCGGAGATAGAAGTTTCCAGCAATAGCGCCATTGCGCTCGCCGGCTCGGCCGGCAACATGCTCGCGGATATTAACAACGTCAGCAACGCTGATATGAAGGGATTCTCGGCTCATGATGTCAATATTAAGTTAAACAGATTGAGCAATGCTGCGATCAATCTCGACGGAAAGCTGGACGCCGAAATTGCCGGCTCCTCAAACCTTACGTGGGTCGGCAATCCTGTCATGGGTAAAATAAACGTCTCCGTCGGTTCAAGCTGCCGCCAGGAATAAATCGCCATCCCTCGATTTCACATACCTGTCCTCCAATAAGCTATAATAGACAACGGCTTGCCAAGCGCAGACTTCGATCATTATGAGTTTCATATCTATATTTCTGATAGCACTGGCCCTGAGCATGGACGCATTCTCGGTGGCCATAGCCATTGGCGCCGCCAGCAGGGGGCATACTTCCGGTGCTGTCACTCGACTTGCCACAGCTTTCGGTTTTTTCCAGTTCATCATGCCGATACTCGGCTGGTTGCTGGGGAGGACGGTGGTCTCATATATCGAACGGTACGACCACTGGATCGCATTCGCCCTTCTTGTGATAGTTGCGCTGCATATGATCAAGGAATATTTCGACAGGGGAGATAAGGAGCGCACCAAGGACCCGACAAAGGGCTGGCCGCTCTTGGTGTTATCCATCGCAACCAGCATCGACGCGCTGGCCGTGGGAGTCAGCCTTGCATTCTTCGATGTGAATATCTACTACGCCAGCGCCGTCATAGGTATAGTATGCTTCATCATAACGGCAGTGGGAATGATCTTCGGCAAGGCGCTGAGCAAAGTGCTCGGGAAAAAAGCTGTTCTGGTGGGGGCTACGGTGCTCATAGCTATCGGTATCAAGATTGTAGTGGAGCATATGGCTTGAATTCCTAGAAAAAGATTACACATTAGGAGCAAAAATGAGTCAAGAGCAAATCGTACTGCAGAGGAAGACCAGAATCGCTGCCTGGTGGCTGGTTGCAGTCGGTGTAGCAGCGATGATCCTGGGTATCGCGCTTATTCCGCTGAACCCTTCCTCAGGATATAATGAGAGCCCGATATCGGCGCCGGTCGCTTATACAATCTTTATCCTCGCGCTGAGCCTCCCCGGCGTGCTCAATATCATCGCAGGTATATTGCTCTTGAAGAAAAAACCCTGGGTCCGGAAGCTGTCTGTGTTGCTGCTTTCAGTGGAATGCTCCTTATCGCTGGCTGCGACGATCGCCGTGGCCATCACGGAAGGCCCTCCCATAGCCATGCCCTTCATCCTCACACTGATCCTATGCGTCATTCCACTTGTTCTCCTTAAAATCGATCGCAGCAAGACGAAAATCCAGTAGCAGGAGAGGAAGGCAATGATTAAATCATTCAGGGGCGTTACGCCAAGAATCCATCCCACAGCCTATATCGCCGAAACGGCCGAGATCATCGGCGATGTTGAGATAGGCGAGAGGGCTGGCATATGGCCCGGGACTATCGTCAGGGCCGACTACGCCAGGATAACCATCGGTAAGTTCACGCAAATAGAGGATAACTGCACCGTCCATTCCGACGTGCCTATGACCATCGGCGAGAAGGTTCTCATCGGCCATAATGTTGTGGTGCACTGCGCCAGGATCGGCGACAATGTACTGATAGGTAATCACGCTACGCTGCTAGACTACTCCGAGGTCGGCGAGGGCAGCGTGGTCGGAGCCAATGCCATGGTCAACATGGGGATGAAGGTGCCCGGCCATTCCTCCGCCTATGGCGTTCCAGTGAAGATAACGGGAAAAGTTCCCCCGGAAAGGGACGAGATAATCCGCCTGGCTTTATTAAAGACCATAGTGCTTGCTAAGGAGTTCAAGGAAGAGGGAATCTAAATCGATATGTCCAGTAGGAACGAATAATCATTCGCCATGACATTAACCTTCTAACCTCGCATCTTCAGGATATGCCTGGCTACCTGGGCAAAGCCCGCGCCAAATTCGAGCTTGCTCACATATTCAGCAGCATCCTTCAATATAGACCTATCCATAACTGACAGGCGATTGTTACGTATGAGGACGCTGTGCGGGAAAATGCGAAAAAGGGAGATATCTGTAAGGGAATCGCCAATTACTAAAACCTGTTTCGCAGAAACTTTACCGTCGCCGATTCCAGGTAAGATACTTTTCAGTGTTCCGCCCTTGCTGACACCCTTCTGCGAAAGGTGTAGCATATAGCCCGAATCGAGGAGCTCCGACTCCTTGAGATGCTTTTTCAACAGCGATGGCTCGATGCCCTGTACCTTGAAGCCGACATCGACCAGACGATCGGCATCATCCTCAGTGGGTGATACTGCACCGGGGAACAGCTGCTTCAGCCGTTCCAGATCCCTGAGTGCAGGCTCGCGCGAATACCCCAGATCGAGCAGTTTTCCCTGCGGCTCCAGCTTGGCGATACCGCCGTTCTCCCCGATTATCGGCCCGTCTATGCCGATATCGTGAGCCAAGGGCTCCAGCCTAGGCAACGTGCGCCCTGATACCAAACCAACGACCACGCCGCTACTAATGAGTTGGCGCAATGCCTCCCGTGCTTTGATATCGATGTTCCCCAGCTCATCCGTAATCGTACCGTCGACATCGGTCATTACCAGACTGATGCCGTTAGCCAGCTTAGAGTCGATTTGAAGATAGGAATGCGACATGGCAACAAACAGATTAAATCAATAGATACTAATCGTCAATTGGCTCGGAAACGCAATAAACGAGGATTAATAAAGGAGGCATCAATTCACCGCTGCAAGTGAATTATTTGAACTAACCCAGCCCGTCCGGAGATCAGGTGTTTTTAATAACCACAACCACAACCATGACCACTGCCCATACGAGCACCATCAGAAGTAACAGCTTCACCCATAGCTTATCCATAAAAAGGCCTCCCTTCAGAATAAATCCCAAGTTAGGCTGGTCTAATAAGGATAGGGTTTCAAAAATAACATAACGATATAATCCTTGTCAAGTAACCCTTCCGCCTTACTTGAATATATCCACTCATTACGATATCCTATAATTCGGCTTAATAACGATGATACGACCATTTAACGGCAAAACACCGAAGATAGCTGCGTCCGCCTTCATCAGCGAGCAGGCCTATATCGTCGGAGACGTTGAGATAGGCGAGAACTCCAGCGTCTGGCCCGGCACCGTCATCCGCGGCGACCACGCCAAGATAACCATCGGCGAAAACACCCAGATCGAGGACAACTGCACGGTGCATACCGGATTTCCCATGACTATAGGTGACAACGTCCATATAGGACATAATGTTGTCGTACACTGCAACAGCATCGGACATACAACACTTATAGGCAATCACGCCACGCTCTCGGAATACGCCGAGATCGGCAATTGCTGCGTCGTAGGGGCTCATGCCCTGGTGCCCCCCAGCATGAAGATACCCGACCGCACCTTCGTCGTCGGCGTGCCGGCAAAAGTCAAGGGCGAGGTCTCGGACGAGCGCATAGCGATAACGAAGCAGAGCGTCGACATCTACGTAAAGATGTCGAAGGAATACAAAGACCAGGGATTATAAGGGAGCAACATATGTGCGAAGATAGCAAGATTCAGGAGCTTTTTGACTTCACCGGCAAGGTGGCCATAGTCACAGGCGCAGGTAAAGGGGTGGGGCATGCCATAGCCCTATGGCTCGCGGACGCGGGCGCCGACGTGGTGGTCTCAAGCCGCACCCTCTCCGACCTGGAGAAAGTAGTCAAGGAGATAGAATCGACGGGGCATAAAGGCCTGGCGGTTCCTGCCGACGTGAGCAAGGGCATCGATGTGAAGCGGCTCTTCGATGTCGCCATCAACGGGTTCGGCAGGGTCGACATCCTGGTTAACAACGCCGCAATATTCCCCTATACTCCTTTCTTCGATATGACAGAGGCCGACTGGGACCGGGTGCAGAACACCAATATAAAGGGTATGTTCATGTGCAGCCAGACGGCGGCAAAGCTGATGGTGAAGCAGGGCAGCGGCGGCAAGATCGTCAATATCGCCTCCATCGAGGGCGAGTTCCCCCTCACCGCCGGACGCGTGCACTACCACGCCTCCAAGGGCGCCGTGATAAATTTCACACGCGGGCTGGCCAAGGAGCTCGCCGAGTATAAGATCAACGTCAACGCCATCGCCCCGGGCATGACCGAGACGCCGGGGCTCGAGGCGGCCATGGGCGGGTGGAAGCCCGACGCCATCACGGGTCGGATACCGCTGGGGCGGCTTGGCACGCCGGATGACATCGCCAAGGCCGTGCTCTTCATGGCCTCGGATGCCGCCGAATACGTTACTGGCGCCATCCTCTTCGTCGACGGAGGACTGCTCCTAGGCCGTGGCTGGAAGCGGATAGGATAAAACCTTAAACCGTTAAACAATTGTACCGAGAGAACTGTCTCCTCGGCGAAGTTTCACCTAAAATAGTTGACAAATCTCTAATTTTCATATAAAATACTTACCGAACGGTAAGTAAGTTTTTAAGGTTATCGGTTGCTGGCAACGCAAATAGAAACCCTATCGGAGGAAGCTATGACGGAGCAGGTACTTTCCGATATTAAAGTCCTCGATTTTACGCAGGACCTGGCAGGGCCTTTCTGCACCAAGATGCTGGCGGATTACGGGGCCGAGGTGATCAAAGTCGAGCGGCCCGGCACCGGCGACCGCACGCGCAGGTACGGCCCCTTTCCCCACGACAACCCCGACCCCGAGAAGAGCGGGCTCTTCCTATTCTTGAACACGAACAAAAAGAGCGTAACGCTGGACCTGAAGACGGACATCGGCATGAGGATCGCAAAGGATCTAGCCAAGGATGCTCAGATCGTCGTGGAGAGCTTCAGGCCGGGGACCATGGAGCGTTTCGGGCTAGGCTATAAAGATATTGAGAAGATCAACCCCGGCATGGTCATGACCTCGATATCGACCTTCGGGCAGACAGGGCCGTACCGCGACTTCAGGGCTACGGACATCGTGCTCTTCGCCCTCGGCGGCCCGATGTACGTCGCCGGCGAGCCCGAAGGCGGGCCTGTAAAATACGCCTTCGGCGTCATCCCGATCCATCTCGGCTATGTGGCAGCGGGGGCTACGCTGGCGGGGTTGTGGACCGCCGAGGTACAGGGCATCGGACAGCAGATAGATTTCTCCATGATGGAGGCGCTGCAATCCAACGCCAACTTCCAGCTGGCGCACCATCTCATATATCAATATGTGCATGAGATACCGCCGCGAGAGATCACCAGTTTCGGCATGATACCCTTCGGCAACTACCCGTGCAAGGACGGCTGGATATTCGCGCTGATACTCCAGGCCGACTTCCCTGTGCTGTGCAACAAACTGATGAAGATGCCGGAGTTGCTGGAACAGTTCCCCAACGTCTATGACTCATCGAGAAAGGATGAGTTCGACAGTGTTTTTATCAACTGGCTTTCTGATTACACGAAAGAAGAATTGCTGCAGAAAGCAGGGCCGCTGGGCCTTAACATCGCCCCGCTGAACACGATAGAGGAAGTCTACAATGACGTGCATTTCAACGCGAGGGGTGTTTTTAGCGAAATCGACAGCCCGCTGGCGGGAAAATTCAAATACCCCGGACGGCCTTTCCTCAACGAGGATATGCCGTGGGCAATTAAAAGCCCGGCGCCCAGGCTGGGCGAGCACAACGTCGAGATTCTGTGCGACAGGCTCGGTTACAGCAAGCAAGAGCTGGTGCGGCTGAGGCAGATGGGTGTCGTCTAATCTATGGCAGGAGGTATGAATATGAACAGTAAGCTGCCACTGGAGGGTATTCGCGTTATCGACATGGGCATAGTCTGGGCTCTGCCCTGGACCGGGGCCATGTTGGGGGAGATGGGCGCCGAGGTCATCCGTCTGGAATCGCTTCAGTATGCCCCGCGCATCGTGCGCCACGGGGGACTGCCCAGGCCGGCCAAGGAGTTCCTGCCCTTCCTCGGCACGCTGGGCAAGGGCTATCCCGACCTCGATCCAGGGGAGAAGCCCTGGAACCGGTACGCGATGTTCAATGCGCTGTACCGCAGCAGGCTGAGCATGACCGCCGACATCACCAGGCCCAAAGGGCTGGAGATTTTCTACAAGCTTGTCGCCGTGTCCGATGTGTTCATAGAGAACAATGCGCCGGGTGTCATGGAGAAGATGGGCATCACATGGGATAAGATACACGAGGTCAATCCGAAGATGGTATACATCCGATCATCGGGCTACGGGTTCTCCGGTCCCTATCGCGACTACTCCGGTTTCGGCATGACGCTGGAGTCGGTGGCGGGACACAGCGCGCTCCGCTGGTACGATAACGAGAACATGTTCCATCAGAGCCACTCTTTTCTCGCGGACGCCAGCGCGGGGGCCTCAGCTCTTTTTGCCGTCTTCCTCGGGTTACGACGTTGCCGGAAGACCGGAGAGGGAACGATGGTTGAAATAGGCCTCTCCGAGAACTTCATCAGCCACCTGGCCTACTATGCAATGGACTATGCCATGAACGGACGCCTGCACAACGCCATCGGCAACCGCGACCTGTGGGCGATACAGGGATGCTACATGTGCAAGGGCGCAAGGCCGAAGCCGGACTCGGTGAAGACCACCGGCGAGGATCACTGGGTGGCACTAACCATCAACAACAACGACGAATGGGACGGCCTCTGCCGCGCCATGGACAATCCGGCATGGACCGGCGATGAAAAGTTCGCCGACCAGCTGAATCGGATGAAAAATCACGACGAGCTGGACAAGCTCATCGAGGCGTGGACCAGCCAGCACGATAAATACGAAGTTATGCGCCTCCTGCAAAAAGAGGGCGTCCCGGCCGGCGCAGTGCTCAACTCTTATGATGTGCTGAACGATCCGCACCTCAAGGAGCGCGGCTGGGCTGTGGAATTGAAGCACCCAGAAGCCGGCACGCACAAGTATGCCGGACCGGTGTGGAAGATGACCAAGACACCGGGCCGCGTCTTCCCGGCTCCCTGCCTGGGCCAACATAACGAATTTGTATATAAGAAGATACTCGGCATATCGGATGAAGAGTACAACAAGCTGGTAGAGGAACAGCACATAGGCGATTCGCTGATCGGGGTATAAAAAAGAGCCCTTGAAGGATGAGAGATGGTCAAAAAAATAAAGAAACCAAGGAGCAGCCATAAAGACACCAGGAAGCATATTATCGATGCGGCACGCGCCCTGTTCTCGGAATCAAGCTACTTGAGTGTCTCCATGAGCGATATCGCCGAGAAGCTGAATATCACCAAGGCAGCTCTTTATTACCATTTCCCCAGCAAAGAGGAAATCTATAACGCAGTGCTTGACGAAGTCCTGAACGACATTAACGCCGCTCTAACGGAGGCGTTAAAGGAGAAAACCCTGGACAGGCGGCTCTACAAAGTTATCACAAACTACCTGGAGCTGGGAGCGGAGGAGCAAAACATCGTCAAGGCAACGCTGTTATCTAAAGAGCCGATGGTCCTCAAACATGTGATGCGGAACAGGAAGCAAATAGAGGAGATAATCCAGCCGCTGCTCCACAATATATTGAAAAGTAAAAAATTGTTCGAGCAGGTGGATTATAGATCGGTCAGCTCATTTCTGATTTCAATGATGAATGGATTGCTCATGGAATACTCTTTCTCAGGCAAGAAACCCGACTCTGATTTGATCGCGAAGCAATGGGTCGTATTTCTGTTCCGAGATTCAAGGACAGCTGAAAGATAAATAGGAAAATCGATCGGGGAGGCTGCATAAATGGGAAGGCTTGAGGGCAAAGTAGCTTTGATAACCGGGGCGGCCAGCGGGATAGGCCGCGAATCCGCCATACTCTTCGCAGCGGAGGGAGCCAGAGTTGCGGTAGTCGACTACGCCGAGTTGCAGGGACAAGAGACGGTGAAGCTGATTAACGACACCGGCGGCACCGCCATATACGTCAGGGCCGATCTCTCCAAGCTGTCTGATATAAAAGGTATGATAAATGCGACGGTGAGCGCGTTCGGACGGCTGGACATCCTGTTCAACAACGCCGGCATTCAGGGACGCAGCCGCGCCTTCGTTGCCGACCTCACCGAGGAGGAATGGGATTCAGTAATGGATGTAAACCTCAAAGGCGTCTTCCGCGCCGCCAAGCTGGCCATACCCATAATGCTGAAACAGGGCGGCGGTGTCATCATAAACACAGCTTCCGCCCAGGGCATCGGGGGCGCTATCACGGGCGGAGCCTACAGCACCTCGAAAGCCGGGGTCATCATGCTGACCAAGGTGCTGGCCATCGAGTACGGCAAGAGCAATATCCGCGTGAACTGCATATGCCCGGGCGTCATAGAGACACCGATGTCATCAGGATACATCCCCATCTTGAAGACGGAAGCTCTACCGGCAGGACGGCCCGGCCAACCCGGCGAAATCGCGCAGGCGGCACTGTTCCTCGCCAGCGACGAATCGTCTTACATACACGGGGCTGCGATACCGGTGGACGGGGGCTGGACCGCCGAGGTAAATCTGCCGTTAAAGAGACCCAAGCCTGCGACATAGGCTGTTCCATAACCATGCGACACCACAGGTCTTTAGTGAATGGAGGTAGATGAATGGGCAGTCATCTTAAGAATCTCTTCTCTTCCGGCTTCATCGGCAAGATGGAGCTGAAGAACCGCATCATACAGGCGGGAATGGGAACAAGCCTGGAGCCGGAGGACGGCACCGTTGACCAGCGCACCATCGATTTTTACGCGGAGCGCGCAAGGGGCGGCGCTGCCCTGCTCATCGTCGGCGTCGGCGCCATCGACCATCCTTTTGGACTGGCGCTGACGAACCAGCTCGGCCTTTCCGACGATAAGTTCATCCCGGGGTTGAAAAAGCTGGCCGACGCCGTCCACGCTGATGGCGCAAAGCTGGCCATCCAGCTGCACCACGCCGGCAAGTCGGCCATGTCGGACTTCGGGCGCGGCATCGATCTGGTCAGCGCCAGCGAGCTCTCGTCCGGCGGCAGCGAAATATTTCAAGACATGTCATCCGCAGAGACGGTGCGCCTGATGCAGCAATTCGCAAAACTGCCACCGCACCACACTACCCTGGCCCTGAGCAAAGAGCAGATAAAGGACTACACACGGAAGTATGCCGAGGCCGCCGGGCGTTGCAAAAAGGCCGGGCTCGACGGCGTTGAGATACACGCGGCTCACGGATATCTTATAGCTAACTTCCTCTCGCGCCACACCAACAAGCGCAGCGATGAGTACGGCGGCGAGCTCAAGAACAGGGCCCGCTTCCTGCTGGAGATCATTGCGGCCGTACGCGAAAAGGTGGGCCGCGACTATCCGGTGTGGTGCCGCATCGACGGGCAGGAGTTCGAGCTCGAGGACGGCATCACTATCGATGACACCAAACAGCTGGCGCCGATGCTGGAGGCTGCCGGTGTCGATGCCCTGCACGTGAGCGGCTACGGCGGTTTCCGCCGCTCGTTCTACCACGCCCCGATATGCCAGCCGCCGGCGCACCTGGTTGGCTTGGCTGTTGAGATAAAGAAAGTCGTAAAAATACCCGTGATAGCTGTAGGACGCATAGACGCCGAGCTGGGCGACAGGCTCATCCGCGAAGGCAAGGCGGACTTCATCGCCATGGCACGCGCCGTACTCGCCGACCCCGAGTATCCGAACAAGGTCGCCCAGGGCAGAGAGGACGATGTCGTGCCGTGCATCCAGTGCTACAACTGCGCCACGCAGGCCTTCTGGAATGCGCCTGTGTTCTGCACAGTCAACCCGGCGGCAGGCAAAGAGGCCGAGCTGCGCATCACTACCGCCACACAGCCGAAAAAGGTGCTGGTCATCGGCAGCGGGCCCGGCGGCATGGAGGCGGCAATCGTCGCCGCACGGCGTGGCCACAAAGTGTCGCTATACGACAAAGGCGTGCGGCTGGGAGGCGCGCTGGTCTTCGCCTCGATGGCCTCCGAGCTCAACGAAACCTTCCTTTATTACCTGATACGGCAGGTGAAGAAACTCGGCATCGAGGTGCATCTCGGCGCCGAGGTCACACCCAAGCTGATCGACGATATTAAGCCGGACGCAGTCATCGTGGCCAACGGCGGGGTCCTGACATCGCCAGACATCCCCGGCAAGAACCACCCCAACGTCCTGACCGGCTCGGACTTCCGTAAGATGCTGGCCAACAACCTCAAGGGTGAGGGAGCCAGGTTGCTTACATGGTGGCAGAAGATCGCGGTGCGCATCGTCTCCCCGCTGCTGCCTTATCTCGTTACGATCCCCAACATTCGAAAAGTCTCACGGCTTTGGCTGCCCATCGGCAAGCGCGTCGTCATCGTGGGGGGCGACATCGCGGGGGTGGAGCTGGCGGAGTTCCTGACAGAGCGCGGCCGCCAGGTGACCGTGCTCGAAGAGAAAGACCTGGCCGCGGAGATGTCCATAGCCAGGAGATGGAACTACCTGCAGCACCTGCGCGAGATGGGGGTGACCCTCATCAAGGGCGTCAGGTACGGCGAGATCACGGACGACGGAGTGAGCTACACGACCAAGAAAGGGACGACCGTCGTGCCAGCTGATACCGTAGTGATCACCGGAGGTATCGCCGCCAACACCGTGCTGTACGAGGCGATAAAGGTCAAAGTGCCTCAGACGCTCATCGTGGGCGACTGCCGCGAGCTGCGCCTGATCCACGGCTCGGTGGAGGATGGCTATCGCGCCGCGCTGGCAATTTAGCGTACCGATGGTGTTTAATATACAGGGACTGAGAGCACCTTAAGCCCGGGAAGGATATATCCATGAATTTAAGTAATATTCAGCGGCTTCTTGATTTCACCGGCAAGACAGTCATCGTGACCGGCGCGGGCAAGGGCATCGGCGAGGCCGTAGCGATCGAGTTCGCTAACGCCGGCGCCGACGTTGTGGTGGCCGCCCGCACCAGGAGTGACCTGGATAAGGTAGTCGACAAGATAAAGGCAATGGGCCGCAGGGGCCTGGCCGTTCCCACCGACGTGACAAAGGTGGATGCCATCGATAACCTGCTGCAGGCCACGCTCAAGGAGTTCGGCAAAGTCGATGTCCTGGTTAACAACGCAGGACACTCCCCCATGAAGAATGTGCTCAACGTGACGGAGGAGGACTGGTACTACAACCTTGATCTGAACCTGAAGAGCGCCTTCTTCTGCTCTCAGACCGTAGGCCAGTGGTGGGTGAAACAGAAACGCGGCGGCAGGATAGTGAACATCTCCTCCCTCGAATCACATACACCTTTCGCCAGGGGCGTCATCCCGTATGAGGCGGCCAAGGCCGGCGTCAACATGCTGACCAAGGCCCTGGCCAAGGAATGGGCTTACAAGAGTATATACGTCAACTGCGTCGCTCCGGGCTCCACCAACACCGAGGGCACGCGCCAGATGGCGGCGGCCGTCGGATTATCTACGGAAGAATACAAGCGCGTAGCGTCGGTGGACGTTGGAATATGCATGGGACGCCCCGGCGAGCCCGAGGAGATGGCTTACGCCGTGCTCTTCCTGTCATCGGACGCCGCAAGCTATATCACGGGGCAGGTGCTCTACGTTGAAGGCGGCGCGCTGCTGGGCAAGGCCTGGAAGATAAAAGGGGTGTAGACCTCAGATAGGTGTGACAACCCAGCTTCTTCAGTGATACTATGTCCTCTGAAATGACTGCTATCGAACCGGGATACATCGCTCTTTTCCGCTCCGGTGAGCTGGAGCGCCGCGCCGAAGCACTGGAGGCACGGCTGGCGTCCTGCGACATCTGCCCGCGCAAGTGCGGAGTGAACCGATTCGAAGATGCGACGGGCTTCTGTCACTCTGGCCATTTGCCTATAGTCTCCTCCGTCTGCGCCCACCGCGGCGAGGAGCCGGCCATCTCAGGTAGCAACGGCTCGGGCACGGTCTTCTTCGGCAACTGTAACATGCGCTGCGTCTACTGCCAGAACCACCAGATAAGCCAGAATTGGCGCAGGCAGAAATCGAACGAGACCGACTGCCGCACCCTGGCCGAGAATATGATACGACTGCAGGACGAGCTCAACTGCCATAACATCAACTTCGTCTCGCCGAGCCATTTCGTACCGCAGATGGTGCGCACCATAGCTGAAGCTATCCCAATGGGCCTGCATATACCGATCGTTTACAATACCAGCGGATATGATTCGGTGAACACGCTCAAGGAGCTTGAGGGCATAGTGAGCATATATCTGCCCGACCTGAGGTATGCCAGCGACAGGGAAGCGAGGAGATACTCCCATGCCAAACGGTATGTGACACACGCCCGTGAGGCGATAAAGGAGATGTATCGCCAGGTAGGCAACCTGGTCGTCGACAAGAACGGCCTGGCGCAGCGCGGGCTCATCGTGCGCCACCTAATCTTGCCCAACGGGCTAGCCGGGGTCGAGGAATCGCTTGAGTGGATCACGAAAGAGCTCTCGCCCTCGGTCACGGTGAGCATAATGTCCCAGTACTCGCCGCAGCACAAAGCGCACAAAATACCGCTGCTATCCAGGAAAATCTCCGCAGCTGAATACGAGGCAGTGATCGACCTGCTACCCGTCCTCAGTATGGAGAACGGCTGGACGCAGGAGCTGGATTCATCAGACAACTACCTGCCTGATTTCGAGCGCGATGAACACCCCTTCGACACCGCTCCAAAAGAGGTGCAGGAGAGTTTCTCCTACCAGGAGTTTGAGGGTGTCCCTCTTTTTAAAAAATCCCCCAAGAATGGGGGATTAAAGGGGTTGAATACAACGGCTGACAGAGATTTACCCCCGACCAGCGAGAGGTCGAAATGACCGCCAAACGCGTTATCGTCGTCGGCGCCGGCGCGGGCGGGATGATGGCCGCCGGCCGCGCCGCCGAGCTGGGGGCCCCCGTCCTGTTGCTGGAGAAGACGGACGGCCCCGCCAAGAAGCTCCTCATCAGCGGCAAAACGCGCTGCAACGTGACCAATGCCAGAGAGCTCGACGATTTCATCGCGATGTACGGTAAGAACGGCCGCTTCCTCTATCGCGCCTTCAACAGCTTCTTCCGCGACGACCTGCTCGATTTCCTCAGGCGTTACGGCGTTGAAACCAAGACCGAGCGCGGCGGCCGCATCTTCCCCGAATCGGACGACGCACGCGACGTGGTGCGTGCCTTCGACCGCTATATGAAAGAGCACGGCGTCGCGCTGCAAACGAACACCCGTGTCACCGGCATAGTTGTCGAGGAAGGTCGCGTAACGGGAGTTAAAACAGAGCATAAAACCATTCCTGCGTCAACTGTTATTCTAGCTACAGGCGGCTCATCCTACCCCGGCACCGGCTCCTCGGGCGACGGCTACCGCATGGCGGCGGCCCTGGGCCATGCGATAATAAAAATTAGGCCCGCCCTGGTCCCGCTCGTCGTGCGCGAATCCGCCCTTGCTAAAAGCATGCAGGGCGTGAGCCTGCGCAACGTCAGGCTGACCGCCTACCAATGCAAAGCCGATGATATCGACGCGGCCAGGACCCCGAGGCGCGATTGCGGCCGCGGCATCCCCGGCAAAAAGCCAACCGCGCCGGTCATCGAAAGCCGTTTAGGCGAGATGATGATGACGCACTGCGGCATCGGCGGCCCGGTGACGCTGCTCATGAGCCTGGCCGTGGTCGATGCGCTGGAGCGCGGGCCTGTAAGCGTCTCCATCGACCTGAAGCCTGCTCTCGATAACGATAAACTGCGGCAGCGGCTGCAGCGCGATTTCGAGGGCTACAGCAAGCGCAGTTATCGTAACATCCTCAAGGAGCTATTGCCTCAGAAGCTGATAGAGCCGTTCCTGGGGATTACGGACATCCCCGCCGAAAAGCGCGGCCACGAGATAACGGCGGAGGAGCGAGAACGATTGTTGTGCTTGCTCAAATCCCTGCGCTTCAATATCGAGGGGCCTATGCCGATAAGCGCCGCCATTGTCACAGCGGGCGGCGTCTCTCTCGACGAGATCGACCCGTACACCATGGCCTCCCGCTTGATCGAGGGGCTCTATTTCTGCGGCGAGGTCATGGACATCGATGCGGACACCGGGGGATACAACCTGCAGGCGGCCTTTTCCACGGGATACGTTGCTGGTGAAGAAGCGGCCAGGACGTAGAGCGAACTACCAACCTGTCGCAGGATTACAGTAACGGCGGCTTACGCCTCACTTAATCTGTCCCACAGCTATTGTCATACACAGCGGATATTCTATATGGTCATCTACTGTCCATAAAATGGATTCACATAATTACCACAAAGGCTTATACTAAACGGAAGGAGGTACGGATGAAGAAATATCTAATAGTGCTGGCAGTGCTGCTAGCATTATCAATTACCAGCCCAGTGTTTGCAGCCACACCAGCCACCAACGAGCCAACCATAGCCAATGGAGTGGATCTATTCCGCGGAAGTTGGCAAGGTCAGGTAACATTACCGAACGGCATCGTCAGACAAATTAACATGTACTTCAACTCGTTCGCATCTGACTCTAACAACGCAAATGTGTTCAAGGCATCGGGATACTTTTCAAATGATCCGATAGGCGGTAAAAAGCGGGCAGATGCTCCAACGCTGCCGATGATGGCCAGCTGTCGGCAGATAAATACAACCGCTTACGAAGTAATCATACTCGCAACTTTCCAGATACCACCAGAGCTGGGCTCTGGAACAACTATAGTCAAATTTGTAGGTACAGCAAAGATGGGTGGTTCCAGTGTTACCGATGATACAATAACAGGCACGTGGTACGCCGATGGAGGCGATGGTAGCACAGTGAGCGGCCCATGGTCTGCCAACCACCTCGACCGCAGGAATGTAAAAGCACCACAGGTAGATATCAACCAACCAGGACTGTACTTCAGTGTTGATACATATTGCGGTCTGATTGGTCCGGGAAATGTTCCTCCAGAGATGAGAGGGAGTGGCACTATTCTGGGGGTTATGAGCAACATCGTCATGGACAGTGTGAAAGTTACGTACCCGGACGGCACTGTTTTAACGATACCGAAATACACAGATGTATTTTCACCCAACGTTGATTGGATAAACTCCTTCCGTTTCTGCACAGGTGCCCCCGGCATGCCGATAGCCGGTGGGACATATACTTTCACCGCACTTGACGTTGTGGGCAACCCTATACCAGGAGTGCAGGCAACCGACATCTGGGTTGGAGTTGAACCAGCCTCACCACCAGCTAACGTGGATGCCGTTGTAACCGCTGAAGGCATCCTTTTGAGCTGGGATGAATCGCCGGTGATAACAGGTTCCTTCGACCCAGCATCGGGACTTGGTTTCTACCAGCTAACGCTTTATAGGGTCCAACCCGATGGAAGCTGGGGAGAAGACGTCTTCGGAGTAGGTGGTATATACTCCCTTTCCCATCTAATTCCAATGGATAAAAGCGACTTCGTCCAAGGTGATCTCGGCCTGGCTTTAAACGAAATGGGCGATGGAGTTTATGCAATAAGTAGTTGCGTTCACAGTGTCACACCAGCCGGTTCGGCCGGCCATGGATTCGAGTACAACAACACCAATCCAGATGAAACCGTTTACTTCGAGATCGAGGATGGAGCGATAACTATCCTGGAATAGTCAGGTCATTCCAAAAAAGAAAACACAGGGCGGGCGCAAATGCTCGCCCTGTTCGTTTGTACAGACATTGTTCTCCGCGGTACATATCACCGGCGGGAAAGTAGCGCGCAGGATTTACCTAAGGATTGATAATCGGACGCACCATCGATTAAGATAATATCAGGACACCGATCCATTCATCTCGTGAGGTCAAAGGGACATGAGACTGGGGAAAAATCTCAAACTATTCTTAGCGGTTACCATAATCACAGCCTGCGCCGCGCTTCTGCTATCCTCGGCCGTTGCCACACCTCTCTGCGCCTGAGGTGAGAAGAAGCTGACGGTCGTCAGCACACCCGAGAACGGCGGCACTATCGAATACGACCCACCGCTGTGCGCCGCTGCCACATACGCCAACGGCACAGAGGTGACGTTAACCGCCGTTCCCTCGGAAGGATGCAGTTTTCAGAAATGGTCCGGCGACATCGGCGACAACGAAGCAGGAAATATCTCCATTACCATAACGATGGACATGGACCACACCATAACCGCCGACTTCACAGGATGCCCGGGGCCTCACAATATCACCCTTAGTTACAGGACGTATTCCAGCGGAGGAGATACAATCAACGCCTCATTCGGCAGCGTCACCTGGAGCACCGATAGAACTACATCGAGTACGACAGTGAACGTAACCGCCTCGGCCGCTAGTGGTTATCGCTTCGACGGCTGGGAAGGAGCCATCAACGGCTCTCAGACAACAATGAGCTTCGTTGCACATCCCTCTGATCCCATTACAGCCCGGTTCTCCAAGATATCTCAACCCCCATGGCCCTGGGCTGTTGTCGGCTGCGCCTTGGCATTATTTATTGGAGTCTTGATCTATAGATTCATCTCTGCAAAGAAGAAGGGGCAGAAGTATGCTGGTAACGATGCCCCCACCCCACCACAACCCCCAGAGCCACCACCACCCCAGCAGCAAGCCGATCCAACGGGTCAGTAGATCGAAGGCGGGCTCACTTACCTGTTTGGCGCGTCCGCCTTCTCCAATGCCAGAAGATAAAGAGCACGATTAGCAGGATGCATACCACCAGTATCGGGATATCGTAGGGCCGCATCGCTTCGCGAATCCTCTCCCAGTTCTGGCCGAGGAGATAACCGCCGGAGGCCAAACCCGTAGACCATATGAAGGCCCCCAGGAAGGAGTACAGGACGAACTTCCAGATATTCATCCTGGCTATGCCCGACGGGAAGCTGATAAAGGTGCGCACCAGTGGCAGCAGCCGCGAAAAGAAGGTGATGCCCTCGCCGTACTTCTCGAACCAGTGTTCAGCGACATCTATCTCATGCTGGGAGATGAGAAGATATTTCCCGTAGCGCCTGAGGAAAGGCAGTCCCCCCTTGGCCCCCACCCAGTAAGCTATGAGCGAACCGATGACGTTCCCCACCGCGCCGCATAGCCCCGCCAGCACCAGGTAGCCGGCACCAAGCCCCTTATCTGCGATGAGCATCCAGCCGGCGAAGGGCATGATGAGTTCGCTGGGCAGCGGGATGCAGGCACTCTCTATTACCATGAGCAGAACGACGCCGGGCCAGCCTATAGCATCATAGACACTGCGGATGAAATCTAATACGTGTTGTTCCAATTGATTGATCCTGTCCTGAACGAAGAAAGCGGGCGGTACAGCGCCGAGCCCACCGCAATAATATATTAACTCTCAAGTATTAAGCAAATCGACGACGCGTGTTCACCGGATTGCCCCCGGTATAGGAACGGAATAGCTTAACCTCTTGCCCGACCAGCTCCCATACCATTCGCCCGTTGCACCGCGACTCCAATGCCCTGTGAGCGTTGTATAGTCGCCCGTGAGCTCCAACCAAATATCGCCGGCATGATCCGGCAGAGCGTACGATGGCCACTCCGACCACATACCCATGACGTTCCCCCCTGATGCTGTGCCCGTTATGCGGCCATCATTGCGTCCGTAGGTCCCGCTCACATTGTCCCCGGTTTGGACCAGGAACATTATTCCCCATTCCGTGTCCCAGCTTCCAGTCCAGTTGACATAGGAGGGAACAATCGTAGGCACCGCCGTTGCCGTGACCATCGGTGCCTTCATCGACACAGTACTCGATCCTTCCCCGGATTCACATGCCAAAACGGGCACAAGCAGGAGGCTCAGGAACAATACTGCAGCAATCCGCGCCAGCTTCAAACCTGTTCTCCTTCTGCTTCCTATATACAGGGAAAAGGCCTTGCCTGAATATGAAAAAGCGGGCGGCACAGCGCCGGGCCCACCGCAATAATATATTAACTATGAGGTATTAAGCAACTCGACAACGGGAATTAAGTGGCATATGGCAGGGAGGGAACAAAGTTAGTCTAGAAACTGATAAGTGGCTATAATAGCATATACTGCACCCTTGTAGTACTCCCAGCAATTCGGATCGCAGAAAGACATTATTGGAGATACCATATTACCATTGTCTGATGTTAAGTATAAATCTACTTCTAAAATTCCGTTACCTTCTTCCCAGGCTGCCTTTACCACTTGTTTTCCATCGACTGTTACTGCTTCTTTAGAAATAGGAGGGCTTCCAACTGTCTGCGTATGCGCAGAGATAAGAAATTCGATATACGCTTGTGCGTCTGTGAAACTTGTGTTACTAAGAGGCCTTACTATTCCTAGTACAAGCGGTTTATCTAAGCATATATTATCACATCTCAGCGTAATTCCACTTTCAGATGATGTATTCACTTCAACCCAATCCGCCGGATAGGATACAGCAAAGTCCTTATCGTCGAACGTATGAACCTGCAACTCACCTAGTTGCAGTGGTTCAACAGTCTCGATACCACCTTGGTTTGCCTCATGGTTTCCACAACCAACTGTGAGTGTAAAACCAACGACTATAGAAACTATTATTAGGCTGAATAATACTTTCTTCATCGCACCACCCAATCTACATCTTCTCCGGCGCGGTCATCTCCATGAGATGCAGGGCCCAACACTTTTGATTCCTGATCACCCGCTCCAGGCATCGAATCCGACCTTAATCTCGCAATTACGCAAGAGATCCTCAAGTTCGTAGGACTTATCACCTGCCCAATATCTGTCAAGCAGTCTCAAAACATCATCACCGGCTTTGCCGCCTAACAACTGTATGAGCTTGGGGATATCTTTATTATCAATGGTGAGGAAGTATTCGTACTCGCCGTCCCCGCTGATAGGCTCTGTAATCGGCCCTAGGTCCTGAGCGTCGATATGCAGACAGCCTTTAGTATCCAGATAGGCCCACAGGTTGAGCTTGGACCCGTCGTCCATCTGCTCGCTGCGCAGCGTAACCTCACGGCCGGCTCTTTTAGCATTACTATTCCCTCTGCGATCTACATACATAGGTATCACGACTCAAGGGTCGATGTGACTAGCTCAGTTCATTCTACATCTTCTCCGGCGCGGTCATCTCCATGAGGTGCAGAGCCCGCGCCAGCACGATGCGTGACGCATCCACCAGCTTCAATCGAGCCATAGTTAGATTCTTGTCGTCGGTGACGACGCGGCATTTCTCGTAGAAGTTATGGAACACAGTGGCCAAATCTAGCGAGTAGTGCGGCAGGTGGTGCGGCTCCAGCGTCTTGGAGGTCTGCTCTATAACCTCGGGCAGCTCCAGCATCTTCCTGATGAGCTCTATCTCCGCATCGGAGGTTAAAAGCGATACATCGCCCTTGGCGAACTTGATGCCCTCGTCCTTGGCCTTGCGCAGTATGCTGCAGATGCGGGCGTGGGCATACTGCACGTAGTAAACGGGGTTGTCCGCCGACTGTTTCTTGGCCAGCTCCATATCGAAGTCCATCTGGCTGTCGGCGGAGCGCGAGAGGAAGAAGAAACGGCAGGCATCGGGGCCCACCTCGTCGATGAGTTCGCGCAGGGTTATCATCTCGCCGGTGCGCTTGGAAGCGCGGACGATGGTGTCGCCCCGTTTTAATGTCACCATCTGGGAGATGATTATCTCCAGCCTCTCCGGGTCGATATCGAGGGCGCCCACGGCGGCCTTCATGCGCGAGACGTGGCCCTGGTGGTCGGCGCCCCATATATTGATGACCTTTTCAAACTTCCTCTCCTTGAACTTATTATAGTGATAGGCCACATCGGAGGCGAAATAGGTCGGGGAGCCGTCGCTCCGCACCAAGACGTTATCTTTGTCCTCGCCCAAATTGGACGATGCGAACCATAGCGCCCCCTCCTTCTCAACGGTGAAACCGTTATCCTTGAGCATCTTCATAGCCGTCTTGTACTGTTTGCCCGTGTAGAGGCTCTTCTCACTGAACCAGACGTCGAAGGTCACGCCCAGTCGCTCGCAGTCCTCTTTTATCGATGCGATAACCATCTCCATGCCGAGCTGTCCCAACTCGTCCGGTTTGTCGAGATATATCTTCCCCTTTTTATTAACGATATCCTTAGCGATGTCGATCATGTAATCGCCAACGTAGCCGCCCTCGGGCATGGGCTCGTCGCGCCCCAGCTGCTGGCAGTAGCGCGCGTAGAGCGAGCGGTGGAACAGGTCGATCTGGTTGCCGGCGTCGTTGACGTAGTACTCGCGCTCGACGCTATAGCCGGCGGCGGCCAGTATGTTGGCCAGCGCGCTGCCCAGTACGGCGCCGCGGCCGTGGCCTACATGCAGCGGCCCGGTGGGGTTCACGCTGACGAACTCCACCTGTACCTTCTTTCCCCTCCCCACCTCGATCTTTCCGAAGCTATCCCCCGTTTCCAGTATCTCGTTCACCTGATCCTTGAGCCAATTCTCGGTGAGCGAGAAATTGATGAATCCGGGCGGCACCAGCTCCACCCCGCTGCAGCCAGGCGGGCATTTGATAAGCTCGACGATTTGCTCACCGATCTTCATCGGGTTTTCCTTGGCTACTCGGGCCAGCTTGAGCGGTATGGCGCAGGCGTAATCGCCGTGCTCGGGATTCTGCGGCCGCTCGATGATAACCTCCGGCAGAGTTACTTCAGGCAGCAGTTTCTGCTTCTGCGCCTCGGCCAGCGCCTGTTCCACCAGTCTTGCCAGTTCTTCCTTAATCATGCTTCTCCCATACTAACGCCGTCCCCCCATACTCGGGCCATCTCCGCCTTGAGCAGTTCATGCTCCGGCGCGGACAGCGACGGATCATCCTTGAAAATCTTAATCGCCTCTTTGCGAGCGAGCTCCAATAACTTCATATCGGAGAGCCGGGCCATCCTCAGGTCGGGGAGCCCGCTCTGCCTGATGCCGAAGAAGTCCCCCGGCCCCCTGAGCCGCAGGTCCTCCTCCGCCAGCGCGAAGCCGTCGTGCGTGCGCTCCAGCAGGGAGAGGCGTTCACCGCTCTCAGGCGAAGGGCTCTCCGCCAGCAGTATACAATAGCTCTGGTGCTCCCCGCGACCCACCCGGCCGCGGAACTGGTGCAGCTGCGCCAGCCCGAAGCGGTCGGCTCCCTCGATTAGCATCACGGTGGCGTTGGGTATATCGATGCCGACCTCGACCACAGGGGTGGCCACAAGGATATGGAACTCGCCGCTGCGGAACCTCCTCATGGCCTCCTCCTTATCGGACGGCTTGAGCCTACCGTGCACGAGGCCTAATTTTAAATCGGGGAAGACCTCGCGCGCAAGCCTCTCATGCTCTGTTACGGCAGCCTTGGCCTCAATGGCCTCCGAGTCCGATATCAGCGGGCAGATAATAAAGGCCTGCCGGCCCTCCTGCACCTGCTTCCTGATGAAGCGGTAGGCCATCTCCCGTTGCTCAGGGGCCAGCCATCTGGTCTTTATCACCTGCCGCCCCGGCGGCAGCTCGTCTATGATCGATAAATCCAGGTCGCCGTAGAGCGTCAGCGCCAGGCTGCGCGGTATCGGCGTGGCCGTCATAGCCAGAAGGTGCGGGTTGGCCCCCTTCTGGCGCAGTGCCGCCCGCTGCATCACGCCGAAGCGGTGCTGCTCATCTACGATGACCAGGCCCAGCTTCTTGAACTCGACCTCCTCCTGTATCAGGGCATGCGTGCCCACCGCTATATCGACATCCCCGGACGCGATGCGCTCATAGGCCGCGTCCCGTTCGCTCTTCTTCATGCTGCCCTTGAGCAGGGCCAGCGTCACCGGGTGCTTGAGCAGCCCGGAGAACGTCCTGATATTGCCCTCGTCGCTCTCCTGCTGCCCGCAGCTCCGCAATATATTAGATATCGTGGAGAAGTGCTGCTCGGCCAGTATCTCCGTGGGCGCCATGAAGGCCCCCTGGCAGCGCCCGGCCGCCGCGGTCAGCAGCGCCGCCACCGCCACCACGGTCTTGCCGCTGCCCACCTCGCCCTGCAGCAGGCGGCTCATCGGCTTGGCCTTAGCCAGATCGGACATTATATCGCTGAGGGAGCGCTCCTGCGCCCCGGTCATCTTATACGGAAGCGAATTAAGGTAGGCCTCCAGCACATTACCTTTAGCTGAAATACGGTTGGCCTTGCCGCTCTCCCGCCAGTCCTTCCTCCGCGAGAGCACGCCGAGCTGGATGATGAACAGCTCGTCGAAGGCCAGCCTCCTGCGGGCCTGGTCCTTGGCCACATCGTCATCGGGATAGTGCGCCTGCCTTATCGCCTGCTGCAGCCCGATGAGCCCGGCCCCGGTCATGACCCCGGCCGGCATGAAATCGGCAAGCTGAGACGAACATTGTTCGACCACCTCTTTTATAATTCGACGGGTTACGCGCGGGCTGAGCCCCTCGGTGAGCGGGTACACCGGTATCAGCCGGCCCGTGTGTGTCAGGTCCTCGCCCGACAGTAGCTCGTACTCCGGCGCGATGAATACCTTGATGCCTTTATAGAGGCTCACCTTGCCGCTGAAGACGTACTGCTCGCCGGTGCGCATCTGCCGCGCCATGTAGGGCTGGTTGAACCACATGACCTTCATGTTGCCGCTCTCATCGCCGACGACGGCCTCGGCGGAACGGCGGCCTCCCGGTCTGACCTCGCTGGTCTGCCAGATGTTGGCAACCACCGTCTGCTCCTGCCCGACTTCGAGCGTGGCCACGCTCTGCCGCTTGCTGTAATCGATATGCCGCCGCGGGAAGAAATAGAGCATGTCGCGCACCGTGTTGACGCCGAGCTTCTGAAAGCGCGGCGCCAGCTTATAGCTGATGCCCCTGACATCCGTTACCGGCGAGCTGAGTTTGAGCGTTGTTTGCGGCTGAGGACGAACCACAGGCTTGTTCTGCTTTGCTGCAACCGGCTGTGCCTTCGGTTTACTCTTTTTATCGACTTTGACCGTGTTGCCGCTATCAGAGGCGTCGAGCCACTTTAGCATGCCGCTGATCCAGTCCACGCGCTTACCGTTGTCCATCCCTGCATATGCGGCGCCGCGCAGATGCGCAGGAGGTACGACGGCCCCCCGCTCCAGGTAGCGGTCCAGCCCGCCGAAAACAGCGGTATTGCTATACCCTTTCTGTTGCTCTAAAACGAGAATTTTACGCAGCGTGGACGTGTCCACTATATATACTACTCCACGGAAACTATGTAGCTGTAATGAGGCTGTCCGCCGTATACGGACTCGACTTCCAGATGCGGATATTTCTTGCGGATGAGTTTGGCGATGGCGGCTGGCTCCCTGCTTTTCACGTCTGTACCGTAGTATATTGTGACTACCTCCTTGCCCGACAGATCGATCTTGAGCACCAGCGCCTCCATGAGCGCCGCCATACCGTCGCCAGCAGCCACTAAAGTATTATTGATAAGGGCGATCTCCTGCCCTTTCTTAACCGACAGGTCACTGTAAGCCGCGTCGCGGACAGCCTTCGTCACCTCGACGGTGATGACGTTCGATGCGGCCTCCTTCATCGCTATGAAGTTGGTGCGCAGATCAGCTGCGTTGTTCAGCGCAATCAGAGCCGCTATCCCCTGCGGCACGGTCTCGGTGGGGACTATTATCACCTTCTTCTCAGTAAGGGGGGCCACCTGCTCCGCCGTCAGGATGATATTATGATTATTAGGCAGAATGACTACCTTATCAGACGGCACAGCCTGCACCGCATTCAGGATCTCCTGTGTGGACGGGTTCATGGTCTGTCCACCGGGCACAATGGCGGTAACGCCCAGGCCGCGGAATACCTCTTGCATGCCGTCACCCTGCACCACAGCCACGGTGGCTATATCAACCATCGACTGTGCGTTCATCTCTGCAAGATCTTTGTGCTGCTTGTCCATATCCTGCACCTTGACCTGCTTCAGGCTGCCCAGCGAAGCAGCGTAGCCCAGCGCAGCCGCCGGATCGAACGTATGGACGTGAGCCCTAATGATATCGTCGTGCTTGACAACCATCACCGACTCGCCTATGTTCTCCAAGTGCTTCCTTATCGGTACCGCATCCAGATTGCGACCCTCAATGACGAACTCGGTGCAGTACCCGTAGGATATCTCATCCCCGTGCGCCCCGGCGGCGCTGGCCGGCTCCGGCACGGCGGCGCCAGCCTCGACCTTCTCGCCCCTGAGATACTTCTGAAACCCCTGGAATATCACATACAGCCCCAGCCCCCCCGCATCTACAACACCCGCCTTCCGCAGCGTGTCCAGCAACTGCGGCGTTCGGTCCACAGAGTCCTTCGCTGTGATAACGATAGTCTCGATAACCCTCTTGAAATCGCTCTTGTCGGGAAGCTGTCCGGCCGCCTCAGCAGACTCTCTTATCACAGTTAATATAGTTCCCTCAACGGGGTGGCTCACCGCCTTGTAGGCTAGCGATGACCCCGCCTCCAGCCCGGCGATGAAGTCGCTAGCATCAAGCTTTGCTTTGCCATTCAGGGGAACGGTCAGGCCGCGCAGTATCTGAGAAAGTATCACGCCGCTGTTGCCGCGCGCGCCCATCAGCGCTCCATGCGATATGGCGCGTACTACGTCCGAAGCGCTCTCGCTACTAACCTGAGAGGCTTCGGCCATGGCTGATCGCATGGTTAGCGACATGTTAATCCCGGTATCGCCGTCGGGCACGGGGAATACATTCAGGGAGTTGATATGGGGCACATTCGTGTCCAGCCAAACGGCTGCACAGGCGAACATATCTATAAGGTCTCGGCCGCTGCAGGAAGTGATGGCCTTCATTTTGTTCCTTGCTTGTATTCGGGAATCAGTTATGGTATCCTATGTGCTGCATTCTACCGCAAAACTTCGATTTGGTCAAAGGGGATACGATGCCAGGCAAATGTGACATCTGTGGAAAAGCGATACAGTTCGGACATAACGTGAGCCACTCCAAGCGGCGTACCAACCGCCAGTGGCACATCAACACGCATAGGCAGACCGTCGTTCTCAACGGCAAGAAGGTGCAGGCCAATGTCTGTACCCGCTGTCTGCGCACCCTATATAAGCCGATCGCATAATCAGTAATTTGATTTCACTGAGTACCAGCCGCATCCGTACAGCTGGTACTTTTTATTTGTCCTCACTGTCGATAGCCAGAATAAACCTTGGTCCAGAGATGCAGGTAAATTATCCTGCGGTAGAACAGAAAGGAACTGAAGGAAACCCCCTCCAGCTCCAATCAGTACTGATTCGTCAGGGCGAGCTACGAAGATAACGTTATACAGCGAAGATATTGAGCAAAAAAACAGTTTATTTTTAGCTTGATGGCTTTTCATAATACACCACTGCCTTCTGCAAGCTTCACTCCTGATGTATACACAAATGGGATACTCCATCAAGCTAAATTAGAGTGTAGGCACCAAGACGTATAAAAGGAAACATAATTTGATAATACATTACCAACGCTAGCTAGAATATTGCTGCGATAAGCGTGAAGAATAATGGTGCATGGACTTGTTTCCATATGCTATATTTATAACAGAGGAGGAACAAGAAATAATGAATCTAAAAGAAAAAAGTACGAGATCGTCACGCGGCATTGGCAGAGCGACGACGATTGGTGTCCTGATCATCCTTATAGGTTGCATCACCGTGGTGGTCACCACAGTATTCATCAATGAATCCGATTCCTCATTCCTTCAGTCCCAACTCAACCGCTTTATAGCTGGTGAGGTCGCTCTATTCAGCATCCTCGCAGTCGAGATATCAGGCCGTATGATTATCAACAGCCTCACCAAGCGTCATGAACTGGAGAAAGGCATCACCACGCGCTCAGTCCTAAGGATCATATGTTATCTGGTCATGATTGTTGCCATACTTTCGGTGCTGGCTGACAATCCATCCCTGGCGATAGGTGTCGGCACTATTACTGGTATAATAGCCGGATTAGCCGCACAAGCCACGCTTGGCAATGTGCTGTCCGGGATAATGCTCACCATCAGACACCCTATTACGGTGGGAGACATCATCACTGTTTCAGGCGTATCAGGCAGGGTTATCGATATCAGCCTGCTATATATAATTGTTGATTCCGGCGAGCATGCTGTTTACATCCCAAACACTGCAATGATGAACAGTGCTGTCCAGCGCAAGAAGGAACAATCATAGGGGCTATATAGAAACCATCCAGCAGATATAATCGGAGAAATCTAACAGCTGGCCCTGAGCTCTTTCATCGTCTCTTTGATGCTTTTATCTTTCTTGAAGATGGCCGCCCCCGCCACCAGCACCCTGGCCCCCGCCTCTACGACCGTGCGTGCCGTCTTTGGCGAGATGCCCCCGTCCACCTCCAACTCGGCTTTGAGCCCGCGCTCGTCCAGCATTTTTCGCACACGCGCGATCTTGCCCACCATCTCCTCGATGAACGGCTGCCCGGCGTATCCGGGATTTACCGTCATAACGAGAACCAGATCGACGTAGGGGAGGACAGCTTCGACAACATCGGGCGGGGTCGGCGGGCTGATGGACACGCCGGCTTTCACGCCGAGCTTCTTTATCTGATCGACGACCTCCCTGAGGTTGGGGCAGGCCTCGGCGTGCACCGTGATGATATTGGCCCCGGCCTTGGCGAACTGCTCGACCTGGCTCGGAGCCGCGCCCAGCAAGGGATGCACGATGTGGCCGTCCGGCTTCTCGATCATGAGGTGCACATCGAGCGGGACTTTTGTGTACGGGCGTATCGCTTTAACAACCAGCGACCCGATGGTCATGGGCGGGACGAAGTGCCCATCCATTATGTCAACATGTATATAGTCCGCCCCGGCCTTTGAAACCTCCTCCACCTGCGCGCGCAGGCAGGAGAAGTCCGCCGACAGTATCGACGGGGCGATCTTGATCTTGTCCGACGCTTTAGCCATTGACCAGCTTCCTCATCCGCGCCAGCTGCTTCTTGACCTGCGCCAGGGAGGTCCCCCCGACGGTGTTTCTGGCGGACACGCTGGTCTGAGCGCTTATCTTGAAAACGTCCTTGCCGAACTTGGGCGAGAACTTCTTGTAATCGGCAAGCGACAGCTTATCGAGGGCTTTTCCCTTATCGATGGCATATTGCACTAATCCGGCGACGACCCCGTGCGCCTCGCGGAAAGGCATCCCCTTGGCCACCAGGTAATCGGCAAGGTCGGTGGCCAGTATGTACCCCTCCCCCGCGGATTTCGCGGCCCTCCCCGCCTTGAATTTCAGCGTCGCGACCATGCCGGCGAAGACATCGAGGGTCGCGGTCAGCGTATCGACGGTATCGAAGAGCCCCTCCTTGTCCTCCTGCATATCGCGGTTATAGGTCAGCGGCAGCCCCTTCATCAGGGTCAGCATGGCCATGAGGTGGCCGTAGACGCGGCCCGTCTTGCCGCGCGCCAGCTCGGCGACGTCCGGGTTCTTCTTCTGCGGCATCATGCTCGAGCTCGTAGCATAGGCATCATCGATCTCGATGTAGTCGAACTCCGGGGTCGACCATAATACCAGCTCCTCGGCCAGGCGCGAGATGTGCATCATGGTGATCGCCGCCGCAGCCTCGTACTCGATGACGAAGTCGCGGTCAGCCACAGCATCCATGCTGTTCTGGCTAACACGCGCGAAGCCGAGCTCACTGGCCACGAACTCGCGGTCCAGCGGGTACGGCGTGCCGGCCAGCGCGCCGCTGCCCAGCGGCATCACATCGGCGCGCATCAGTCCGTCGAAGAAGCGGTCCACATCGCGCTCCAGCATCTCGCAGTAGGCCAGCAGATGATGAGCAAAGAGCACCGGCTGGGCGCGCTGCACGTGGGTATAGCCCGGCATCACCGCATCCTTGTTGGCCTCGGCAACGTCGAGCAGCGCGCTTTGCAGCGCCTTTATCTTTACGATAGTCTCCTCGATAGCATCCCTGACGTACATGCGCACGTCCAGCGCCACCTGGTCGTTGCGCGAGCGCGCCGTGTGCAGCTTGCGCCCCACATCGCCGATCTTATCGATGAGGCGTGCCTCTATGTTCATGTGTATATCCTCATGTTCCTCTTTGAACACAAACTTGCCCTTATCTATTTCATTCCAGATGGAAGTGAGCCCCTCGCAGATCAGCTTGGCCTCTTTGACGCTGATTATGCCCTGTTTCGCCAGCATCTCGGCATGCACAATAGAGCCGGCTATATCATACTTGTACAGCCGTCTGTCGTAGCTTATAGACTCCGTATATTTCTGTACCGACTGCGCCATGTCCTTCTTGAAACGCTTGCGCATGGGGTTCACCTCCCCTTATTATCATCCGAGAAATCACTCGGCTATAGCTTATCAACCCCCTATATCCCCCAATCTTGGGGGATATTAAGGAAGATGGGGGACACCCCCAAACCCCCAGCAGGAGACAATCTCCTGCACCACTCTTTTCCTATCCCTTAAGGGGAAAGGGCTAGGGTGAGGGTGATATTCCCTAACCTACGCCGGGCCGACGTACGAATCGTCAGCCTCGTCTTCATCCTTCTTGCCGCCCTTCCTCGCCGTCGACTTCTTACCGCTCTTCTTTGCCTCTCCCTGTACCATGGCCTCCACGCGCAGGCGCAGGGCATTGAGCTTGATGAAGCCGGTGGCATCGCTCTGGTCGTAGATGCTCTCGCCGCTCTCCATGGTCACGATATCGGGACGGTAGAGCGACAGCGGGCTCTTGCGGCCCACAGTCATAATATTGCCTTTATAGAGCTTCAGGCGAACGGTTCCGGTGACATTCTTCTGGCTTTCATCGACCAGCGCCTGCAGCGCCAGCCGCTCCGGCGAGAACCAGAAGCCGTAGTAGAACAGCTCGCTGTAGCGCGGTATGAGAGAGTCGCGCAGGTGCATGACCTCACGGTCCATGGTAAGTGTCTCCATCTGGCGATGCCCACAGTGCAGTATGGCGCCGCCGGGTGTCTCGTAGACGCCGCGCGACTTCATGCCGACAACGCGGTTCTCGACGAGGTCCACGCGGCCCACGCCGTGCTTGCCGCCGAGCTTGTTCAGTGTTCTGAGCACATTGGCGGGCGACAGCTTCTTGCCGTTGACGGCTACGCAGATGCCGCCCTCGAAATCGAGCGTAATATACTCCGGCTCATCCGGCGCATCCTCAGGCGCAACGCTTAGCTTGAACATATCCTTGGACGGCTCGAGCCACGGGTCCTCCAGGATGCCGCTCTCGAAGCTGATATGCAGCAGGTTGCGGTCCATGGAATACGGCTTCTTCGCCGTGGCCTGCACCGGTATTCCCTTCTTCTGGCAATACGCGATCATCTCGGCACGGCCGGGGAACTTCTTGCGGAAGCTCTCCTCGCGCCACGGGCAGATGATCTTGATGTTCGGATCCATCGAGTAGGCGGTCACCTCGAAGCGCACCTGGTCGTTGCCCTTGCCGGTGGCGCCGTGGGAGATGGCATCGGCCCTCTCCTTGCGCACGACCTCCATCATGCCCTTGGCGATGAGCGGGCGCGCGATGCTGGTGCCGAGGAAATACTGGTTCTCGTAGATAGCTCCGGCCTGTATCATGGGAAAGATGAAATCGCGCGCGAACTCCTCGGTCAGGTCCTCTATGTAAATCTTTGAAGCGCCCGTCTTCTTGGCCTTCTTATCGAGGCCCGACAGCTCCTCACCCTGTCCGATATCGGCGCAGAAGGCGATAAGCTCGCAACCGTAGGTCTCCTTGAGCCATGCCAGTATCACCGACGTATCGAGCCCGCCGCTGTATGCCAGCACTATCTTCTTATATTGTTTACCCGCCATTTGAATCTGCCTTTCTTAAGGTTAACCCTCTAGAATCCCCCCTGAAAAGGGGAAACAATAACCGAACCCCCTATATCCCCCATACGTTGGGGGACTGAAGAGTTAGGGGACACCCCTAATACCCTGGCAGGAGAACTTCTCTCCTGCATCTCTCTTCCCACACCCCTAACCTTTACCCGATTATGTAGGGGCAATCCTTGTGATTGCACACCCTATCCTAATCGAACGTCATTCCGGCGAAGGCCGGAATCCACTTCTATTTCTTTTTCTCGACCCTGGCCAACACCTTCTTTACGATGACCATCGCCTCGTCCACATCCTGCTCTGTGACTATAAGAGGCGGCATGAAGCGCACCGCCGAAGGCGTCACCGGGTTCAGCAGCAGCCCCTCTTTCATGCATTCCAGCACGAAACCCGCCGCGATCTCGCCGGACATCTCCATAGCCAGCAGAAGGCCGCGCCCCCTGACGCCGACAACGAGCGGCGACTTCTTCTTCAACCCGACAATGCACTTCGTAAGATAAGCTCCAACACGAGCGCAGTTCTCGATAACCCCGTTCTTCAGCACATAGCTCAGCGTGGCGTAGCCCGCGGCACAGGCCAGCGGGTTGCCGCCGAAGGTCGAGCCGTGCTCGCCCTTCTCGAAGACGGAGGCCTTGGACTTGGCCAAGAAGGCCCCTATGGCCACCCCACCGCCGAGCCCCTTGGCCAGCGTCATGATATCCGGCTCGACGCCGTACTGCTGGTAGGCGAAAAGCGTGCCCGTCCTGCCGATGCCGGTCTGAATCTCATCGAGGATGAGCAGTATGCCCGCCTTATCGCACCAGGCGCGTATCTTCTTCAGATAGTCGTCGGAGGGCACGTTGACGCCACCCTCCCCCTGGATGGGCTCCATCATCACCGCGCAGGTCTTGTCGGAAGTCGCCTTCTTTATTGCGGCGATATCATCGTAAGCTACGTTGACAAAGCCCTCGGGAAGCGGCACGTAGGGCTCCTGGAACTTGGTCTGCCCCGTGGCCGCGGTCATGGCCAGCGTGCGGCCATGGAAGGATTTCGTGGCCGTGATGACCTCCCAGGCTCCCTTGCGGTATATCCTGCCGTAGCGTCGCGCCAGCTTCACTGCCCCCTCGCAGGCCTCGGCGCCGCTGTTGCAGAAGAAGACCTTGTCCATGCAGCTGTTCTCTATCATGAGCTTGGCCAGCCTCACCTGCGGCACGGAGTAGACCAGGTTCGAGGTCTGTATCAGCTCGCGCGCCTGCTTGGCAACAGCGTTGACCACGACTGGATGCGAGTGGCCGAGGACATTGACCGCCAGCCCGCCGATGAAATCGAGGTACTCGTTGCCATCCTCATCCCAGGCGCGGACGCCCCTGCCCTTCACAATCGTCACAGGAAGGCGCTTGAAGGTATCCATCATGTATTTTTTTTCGAGTTTCTGCCAGTCAGCCATTTGAGTATCCCTAAACGATAAGCGTTCCTATCTTTTTCCCCTGCACCGCATCGATGACGGAGTGCGGCCTGCGCCCGTCGATTATCTGCGCCGTCGATGTTCCTTCCAATGCGCGCAGACAGGCCTTTACCTTGGGGATCATGCCGCCGGCGATCACGCCCGATGCGATAAGAGCCTGTATTTTATCACGGTCGAGCCTGTCTAGCAACTGCCCCTTCTTGTCGAGCACTCCGGCCACGTCGGTGAGCATGATGAGACTGTCGGCGCCGAGGGCCGCCGCCAGCGCGGCCGCGGCCGTGTCCCCGTTGACGTTCAATATCTTATTGGCGCCGACGCCGTACGACGGGGGCGCTACCACGGGTATATAGCCTTTATCCAGCAACATCCTCAGCGGTTCGACATGGACCCAGACCACCTCGCCGATTAAACCGTGCGTCTTGGTCTGCACCTCGGCCTCAAGCATCTGGCCGTCGACACCGCTCAGGCCGATGGCGCGCCCGCCCTTGGCCTGTATCTGCGCCACGATCTCTTTGTTGATGGCGCCGGCCAGCACCGCCAGGACGACACGCAAACTCTCTTTATCAGTGACGCGCAAGCCGTCGACTATCTTGGTCTCGATGTTCATGCGCTTGAGCCATGTTGTTATCTCGTTGGCCCCGCCGTGGAATACGACCAGGTTGTGGCCATCCTTCTGCAACGCGACGATATCGTCTATGACCGTCTCGCCCTTGCCAAAGGTGCTGCCGCCGATCTTGATTACGATTGATTTCTTCATCGGTTTTCTCTATTCAATAATAATGTACAAGCCATTTTAGCACCCATATAGCTACAAGGCAATCGAGCCCTCACCCGAATCCCATTCTCAGCTGCGACGCGCATGCCCTCACCCTGACCCTCTCCCTGCGGAGGGAGAGGAAAGATTATTAAAAGAAACACCCCCCTGACCCCCTCTTCTAAAAAGAGGGGGAACTATCACGTGCCAGAGAGATGCTGAACCGCCACCCTAGACCTCTCATTTGAAATGAGAGGTTAGCTTCTTACAGAGGTGCAGGAGAGAAGATCTCCTGCCGGGGGTTTGGGGGTGTCCCCTTCTAATTAAATCCTCCTAAATCCCCCTTTCGTAAAGGGGGACTAAGGGGGATTTGGACTATCAGGGGGTTCGGAAAACAGCTCCGAACCGCATCGACAACTAAAAAGGCGAGGGTACCTCGCCCCTACATTCAAACGACGTCGATGCGCTATAATATCCCCATCATGCACCCGAACAAGACCTCCGTCCTTATAGCCACCACAATCGGTGCTTTCCTGACGCCCTTCATGGGCTCAGCGCTGAACGTGGCCGTCCCCGCCATCAGCCACGAATTCTCAATGACAGCTACCACCCAGCCCTGGATCAGCAACTCCTACCTCATCGCATCCCTGACCTTCCTGTTGCCCTTCGGCCGTCTTGCCGACATCTACGGCAGGAAGAAGATCTTCACCTGGGGCATCGTGGTCTTCACCCTCTTCTCCTTCCTCACCGCAATGTCAAACTCGACGGCGATGTTCTTCGCCTTCCGCGCCCTGCAGGGCGTAAGCGGCGCCATGATACTGGGCACCAGCGTGGCGCTTCTAACATCGGCCTACCCGCCGAAGGAGCGCGGGCGCGTTCTGGGCATCAACGTGGCGTCGATATATTTCGGCCTCTCCATCGGGCCCGTGCTCGGCGGCGTGCTCGTCGACCACTTCGGTTGGAAGAGCATATTCATAGCCATCCTGCCGGTGTGCATCATCGCCCTCGCCCTGATAATCTGGAAGCTCAAGGGCGAATGGGCCACCGCCAAAGGAGAGAAATTCGATCCGGTGGGGGCCGTAATCTACAGCGCCACCATCATCGCCCTTATGTGCGGGCTCTCGCTCCTCCCCGGGTTATGGAGCGCGGGGCTCATCCCGGCGGGCGTCCTGGCTCTGGCGGTATTCGTATGGTACGAGATGAGGTCGCGCAGTCCCCTCCTTGAGATCAATCTCTTCCGTCGCAATACCACCTTCGCCTTCTCCAGCCTGGCCGCACTGATAAACTACGCCGCCACTTTCGCCATCTCCTTCCTGCTCAGCCTCTACCTGATAAACATCAAGGGCTACACCCCCGATATCGCCGGCTACATACTGGTGACTCAGCCGGTGTTCCAGGCTATCTTCGCCCCCATCGCCGGCCGCCTCTCGGACAGGATAGAGCCACGATTGCTGGCCTCGGCCGGGATGGCGGTCACCGTCATCGGTCTTGTGCTGTTCATCTTCATAACTAAAACGAGCTCGCTGGCATTAGTAATCGGCGGGCAGGCGCTCCTCGGCTTCGGCTTCGGGCTGTTCACTTCGCCCAACACTAACGCGATAATGAGCTCCGTTGAGAACCGCCTTTACGGGGTAGCCGCGTCCACGGTGGCCACCATGCGCCAGACCGGCATGACCTTGAGCATGGGTATAGTCAACGTGCTCTTCGCTGTCTACATCGGCAGCACGCAGATGACATCCCAGAACCCGGACGGTTTCCTGCAGAGCTTCAAGGTGGCCTTCATCATCTTCGCCTGCCTGTGCTTCATGGGCATCTTCGCCTCCCTGGCCCGCGGCAAGATGCACAGCAAAATGTAGGGGCACGGCGAGCCGTGCCCTCTTCGTTACCGATGGGTTTCCTTATTACCCATTCTTGACATTCATTGAAACGCGATTTATTATCTTCACGTCCAATATCCAGTAAAAGCAGAGGTGCTATATGCTAAGGACATTCAAAATATCCAGTATTCTCATAGTAGCGTTACTCTTGCTCACAATCTCTGTAGCCTGCGGAGGACACAAGTATACCCTCAATGTCACCGTGGGCGGCGGAGAGGGGCAGGTGACACCCTCGTCCGGTAAATATGCCAGTGGAACAGATGTAACCATAGAAGCAATACCCGATTCAGGCTGGGAATTCAGTTACTGGGACGGCAGCATCAGCGGAAGCGATAATCCTTATACTCTACACATGAGATCCGATAAGACGATAGAAGCTTATTTCATTGAGTCTCCACAGCCTTCACCCACACCCGAACCTACACCGGTACCGACACCCACACCTATTGATTCCCAGGGCAATGGAACAGTTCCTGCCTCAGGCGGAACTGTTGCTACAACCGACGGAGTGATCTCAGTTGAATTCTCCGACGGCGCTTTCAATGCCTCTACCGATGTGACAATCCAAGGGGGCGCCTGCCATACCGGCACCGCTGATTTCATGGTGGGAGGTACCTGCTTCAGTGTTACCGCGGATGGAGAACTGAACGGAACTGCTACTATATGTGTTGACCTATCTTCCTATGACTTAAGCGTCATTGAAAACCAGGCGGATTTAACGCTGGCCTATTGGGCTGACGGCTCCTGGAATCCAATCGACAATGTTACAATCAGCGGCGACACCATCTGCGGTGAAACCAACCACCTCAGCGACTGGGCTGTGCTTGGTTCCACAGCTACTCATACTACGGATCTGACATCCATGCCCGCAGCGCGAACAAGGGCCGCTTCAGGAGTGATCGGTGGCATCTTCTACATTGCAGGCGGCGAGAACGGTGCAGGCACCAACACCCTTCAGGCGTATAATCCGTCAACAAACACCTGGAGCACCCTGGCATCCATGCCTAACAGCCTGTATGAGGGCGACGGGGCTGGGGTGATAAATGGCAAGCTCTATGTCCCGGGAGGATGGAGTAGTGCCCGTCGGCTTCCGGTCAATAGTCTGTATGTCTATGACCCCGCGACCAATTCATGGAGCAGCGCGGCCAGCATGTCCCACCTCAGCGGCAGCGGAGCTTGCGGCGTGATAGGCGGCAAGTTGTACGTGACAACCCCGTGCAACGGATACAGTGGCTACAGAACCATGCTCGACGTTTATAATCCGGATACAAACAGCTGGAGCAGCCTTGCTGCGTCACCAAATGCTCAGAGCCAGCCGGCCTACGGGGTTATTGATAACAAGTTCTATGTGGCAGGAGGATCTAACGAGGCTGGGTATCTATCAGTATTGAACGTTTACGATCCTTCATCAAACACATGGGCCACTAAGAGCCCCATGCCGGTCGCCCTCGGCCATTGCGCAGGTGCCGTCCTTAACGGTAAGTTCTATGTGATAGACGGTATGAATACTCTTACGGGCACCGTCTACAATACGGTATATGTCTATGATCCTTCCGCCGACACTTGGACGACCGAAAACTCGATGCCCATATCCCGCTGGGGGGTGATGGCCGGAGCAATCGGCGATGTTATCTACGTTGCCGGAGGCGCGAATAACGCAGGTATCTTAGCGACGTTAGAAACCTTTACGCCGCAACCAGCGCCGACGCCGACACCGGCGCTGACACCTACGCCTACACCGACACCTACGCCTACGCCTACTCCTACACCGACTCCAACGCCAACTCCTACGCCGACGCCTACTCCTACTCCTACCCCTGGACCGACGCCTACGCCAACTCCTACACCTACGCCAACACCTCCACCCGCACCCCCACCCGTAGGTATGCCTTATGACTGGCATTGTATCTGGGGCACCTCCCCTACCAACATTTATATAACGGGGGCATCCATCTACGTAGAGGGCAACAGTGCCATTATCCACTTCGACGGCAGCTCCTGGAGCACCGTGTGGCAGAGTACCGAAACCTGGGTAAATGGTATCTGGGGCTCCTCCCCTACCAATATATTCGCCGTAGGGGGGTATAACAACTCTGGGTATGCTAACGTCAGCATCATCCACTACGATGGCAGCTCCTGGAGCACCATGTTCGTTACTGATGGTAGAGGCTTAATTAATATATGGGGAAGCTCGGCTACAGATGTCTTCGCTGTAGGATTGACTGGTTCAATCTATCACTACGACGGCAGTACATGGAGCGCTATGAGCAGCGGTACTACAGAGGGCCTTACCGGCATCTGGGGAAGTTCTCCCACGGATGTCTACGCCGTGGGACAATATGAGCCGGGGGAAAATAACGTTATCCTGCATTACAATGGTGTCGCGTGGAGTACTGTTTACAGCGGTACCGAATGGGGCCCTTGGAGCGTGTGGGGCACCTCGGCCACAAACGTCTACACCATGGGACCAGGCACAACGAGCACCATGCTGCACTATGATGGAAACTCCTGGAGCTCTATTGGCAGCAACGGTGGAATGTTTATCTGGGGCAGCTCACCTAGCGATATATTCTATCCATATTCCACTGAGTCAACTAACCCGCCAACGACATCGGGCATAATGCATTACAACGGCGCCTCCTGGAGCGCCATGAGCATCCCTACTACAAACTGGCTGTTTGCTATATGGGGCACTTCGGCTATCGATGTCTGGGCCGCCGGGTGTGGCGGAGTCATTATTCACTACGATGGCAGTACCTGGAGCACTGTGTTCAGCGGTAATGCATGTGCTCCATGGAGTTAATGATGTACTAATCCAACTTCTGGGAATTTGGCAGAAACTTTTAAGGGCACGGCGCGCCGTGCCCTTTCTTTTTTAAGCGGCAATTAAGAATTGCTACGTTGTATACTCTGCGTTTATCGCCACGTATTCCGCCGTAAGATCGCACCCCCACGCCGTAGCTCTGTGCTTCCCCCCGTTGAGCGCCACACGCACCTTGACCTCATCCCGGCCCATGGCCGCGCTGGCCTTCTTCTTATCGAACGGAACGGGCTCGCCTTCGGACATGAGCTGCATGTTCGCCAGATAGAGGTCGACCTTCTTGGGGTTGAACTCGGCCCCACTCCTCCCCAGCGCCGCGACGATGCGCCCCCAGTTCGGGTCGCAGCCGTGAACGGCTGTCTTTACCAGCGGTGAACTGACGATTGTACGCGCAGCCATGCGCGCATCGGCCAGCGACTTTGCACCTTCAACTGTTACTTCGATAAGGCGGGTTGCGCCCTCGCCGTCGGCGGCGATGCTGCGCGCCAGGAAGATACACACCTGCGACAGTGCTTCCGCAAACGCTTTAGCAGCTTTGGTCCCGGCCTTGACCGCGCCGCCGGCGCCGTTAGCCAGAATCAGCACCGTATCGTTGGTGCTGGTATCGCCGTCGACGGTTATCATGTTCAGGGAAGCGTCGACTGCCTCGCCCAGCAAGCGATCGAGCAACCGCGCGTCGATCTTCGCATCAGTTGTTAGAAAGGACAGCATGGTGGCCATATCCGGGTGTATCATGCCCGCGCCCTTGGCTATACCGGCCACGGTGAACCCGTGCTCCGGTACGGCGACGGCGATCTCCTTGGGATGGGTATCGGTGGTCATGATGGCGCGCGCCAGCTCGTGCCCGCCCTTCGCGGACAGCTCCATCTTCATGGCGCCCGCCTCGATCCTGTCGACGGGCAGCTTGACACCGATGACGCCGGTGCTGGCCACCAGCACGGAATCGTCGGAGATGTCCAACTTCATCGCCGCGGCCTGCGCCATGGCCTTAGCATCCTTAATCCCCTGTGTTCCGGTGCAGGCGTTGGCACAGCCGGAGTTGATGATGACCGCCCGCGCTTTGCCCTTTTTTACGATATTCTGACACCACGAAACAGGCGCAGCTTTGATCTTGTTCTTTGTGAAACGCCCGGCGACGGTGCATGTCTTCTCGGAAAACAGAATGCCGAGGTCCAGCCTGCCCTTGTACTTTATCTCGGCGGCGGCCGCCCCGGCCTGGAACCCCCTGGGAGAGGTTATCGTCCCATTACGTATGTTTTTCATAAGCGAAATATATCATAGGGACGAACGGCAACGCAATAAGCGTAGGGGCGAGGTTGTCTCGCCCATTTAAATGCCCATATATGAGCGTATCGCGATACGCCCGCTCTGGATTCCGGTTTTCGCCGGAATGACGGTACGACCCTCACCCTGACCCTCTCCCTGCGGAGGGAGAGGGAAGATAATTAATTGTAACTCCCCCTTACCCCCTCTTCTAAAAAGAGGGGGAACTTTAAACGCACGTTATACCGTGCCCCTGCACAATTCGAACTGAGGAATAAGATGACCTTACCTCTGCGCAGAGGGCCTGCGATATGCTCCCAGTCACCTCTCGATGAGAGGGGTTAGCTAGGGTAAGTCCTCCCTTCCTTGAGGGAAGGAGCTTCATAAAAAAATTTCCCCCAAGAACGGGGGATAAAGGAGGTTGATAGCTACGAGATTGCCACGTCGCGGAGTTTACACTGAGCGAAACGAATGTGCTCCTCGCAATGACAGCTTAACCAAGAGGTGCAGGAGACAAGTCTCCTGCCGGGGTTTTAGGGGTGTCCCCTAATCTTTTTCTAAGTCCCCCAAAGTATGGGGGACTAGCAGGGGGTTTGGTTATTGTTTCCCCCTTTCAAGGGGGACGGCAGGGGGTATCTTCTTTATTAGTATTCCCTCTATCGTGTCAGGGCTTGCATGTCGTGGTATAATATCGCAATATACTTTTTTCAGGGTTTGTGCCCTGAGATGGAATTTATGTTTACGGACGGTGAATTATGAAGAGCGGTAAGTTCATCCCAGTTATATTGATGGCCATCCTTTTGACTACAGCCATCGCATGCGGAGGCGGTGGGGCCACACCTACTCCCACACCGGCACCCACGGAGGTGCCTACTCCTACCCCTGTTCCCATCCTGCCAGAGCTGATAATCGATAGTATCACGTTCAATCCAGCGACGGGATGCGCAGGTGCACCTGTTCAGGTAACAGCTACTATCACGAATCAGGGGACCCTACTATCCCAACCATGTCACTGGTTATGGCAATTGTTCCCGGGCAGCATAGCCAGCCTGGATACACTTCCCAGCCTGCCGCCGGGCGGAACCATCTCTGTGCACACGTCCGCGACGCTTACAAGCGATATTACAGGTACATTTAATACTACAACCACCATAGACCCGCTGTTTGAGGTCACAGAGCTGAATGAAAGCAACAATGAGTTTGTTAAACCGCTCACCGTCACCATATGCAACTTCGAAGCTAACTATAACTCAGACAGGAGCAATATACAGACAGCCCTGAATACATATACCGCGAGCCACAATGGCTCTGCGCCTTTAACCAATGATTCAGTAACACTGAATGACCCTTCAGGAACATATCCCATTATCGATATGTGCGCCCTCGTCGCAGCCGGTGATCTGCTGCAGGTGCCCGCCAGCTGTATCGACAGTACTTTCGACAATTGTGAAGCTAATACCTGCACCTGTAATCAGAATGCCCACTACGTATGGCTTTTGAAAGGCGCTGGAACTGTGGTGTCAAGCTGCAGAGGCGGTGACTGCGATACCAACTCCGCTGACGGCTACCAAGGTGTCTGGCCATAGTTGAATTTGCCTGATGAAACGGCTTAAAAGCTGGCGCTGGATCGCTCTGATAATAGTTCTAATCGGCGCCGTATTCGGCGGTTGGTATTTTGCCAGTCAATCGATACGTACAACATTCCCGCAGGCCTGGGCCGACTGGAAGGACAAGCTTCAGGATGCGGTAGTAGAATATCGCAATGCCAACAACGGCTCCCTGCCGACAGCAGGCGGTGGAGCCGTTATCGTTGACGGAGAGCATCAGTATATACTGGACATATGCGAGCTGATAGATAACGACCTGCTCCCCTATGTGCCGGAAGGTTGCGCCTCTATCAGCGGCCCAGACAACGATAATTGCGATGACGGCAACTGCTCATGCTATAATAATGCACACTACATCTGGAAGGTCGATTCTAACGGAACTGTTCAGTCGTCATGTAATGGCGATAAGTGCCGCTCCATGAACACGGATGGATACCAGGGCGTCTGGCCGTAAGGTAATATTATCACGAGGTCACCATGATCCTGATTAAAAAATGGAAGACTACACTGACTACGCTAATCATCCTCGCCGGTATACTTGCCGTATACTGGTTCACCATGGGGCCCACATCTACAAACGGCGACTACAAGGCGGCAGTGGATAAGCTCACGACAGAAATCGCTGACTATAAAGCGCACCATGACGGCAGCCTCCCCGTATCCGGGGCGAACATGACCCTCGCAACACCGGCAGGTGACTACTTCATAATCGACATCTGTGAGCTGATGAGCTACGTGCCGGACGGGTTTACTTCAGTAGAGGGGGAGAGCAACGACAACTGCGACGCGGGCGATTGCCAGTGCCATGCCGACGCCAGCTACGTATGGCTTTGCGACTCATACGGCAAAGTGTTGTCAAAATGCGTCGGCGACCATTGCAAAGCCAGCGATGCCGATGGATACCAGGGCATCTGGCCATAGAATCGACATCGCAATTATAAAAAGTAGGGGCGAATAATTATTCGCCCCTACACGATGACCGAAATATTGGTGGGAACACCCCGTCTTATACGAAATGTCCTCTCAACTCCTCGGGGGAGTGTGGATTATAAAGAGCCGGCGGGATATCCAGCATGGTGAAGGCCCCGCTACGACCCTGCTTCTTCAGCCTGAAGACGGCACGGGCGCATGCAACCAGGACGCTCCCGGTGAAGCCCGGGTTCGATTCCAGCTTGCAGTTGTATTCAAGTATCTGGCGGCTGTTCTTGCCGACGACGCCCGACGTCATCACGAACCCGCCGTGCGGATACGCGGCATGCTTCTCTGCCATCTCCTTCTCGCCTATGAAAACGACCTTAGTATCGTAGTCTGAGTAGTAGTTGGGCATCTCGACGATCTCTCGTCTTATCTTTTCTTTATCCGCCCCCTTGGCAGCGACCACATACACCAGCCTCTTGTGCATCTGGCGCTTGGTGAAATCGGGCGTCTTGCCGCCCCTGACCTTACTCAGCGCTCCCTCGATCGGCAGCGTGTACTGTCGCGCATCAACCACCCCCTTCACCTTCCGTGCCGCATCGGAGTGACCCTGGCTCACCCCCGGCCCCCAGAAGGTGAAGCCCTTCCCTCCGGGGAGGAAGGCATCGCCCAGCACCCTCTCCAGCGAGAAGACGCCGGGGTCCCACCCCGCGGAGATTATGGATACATTGCCGTTCTTCCTGGCGATGGCATCCATCTTCTTGAAGTAGCTAGGGATATCGGCATGAGTATCGAAGCTGTCGACCGTGCTGAACTGCCTGGCGAACATCGGCCCCTGCACCGGCACATCCTCCTTTGAACCGCCGCACAGGATAGCGACATCTATCTTCAGCCCCCTGGGCAAAGCGAATTTCTCCGTGTTCAGCACCGGCACACCCTTGAGCTGCCTGCTTACCTGCTCCGGCCTGCGTGAGAACGCGGCGGACAGCTGCATATCCTTGCTCTTCTCCAGGGCCGCAATGACCCCACGCCCCACATTGCCATATCCCACAATCGCTACATTTACCATTGCCATCCTCCTGAAACATCGATACAGATAATCAATACAACGATGAGTATTATACCAAAAATCGCTCACTGGAGGACGAACTAACATGGCCATGATATACGTGTAATCCGCCTGAAACAATTGTCAGCTATCATCCCTGTTGAAATCGATGGATAGTTTGAAATTCACCAAGATGCAGGCCACCGGCAATGACTTCGTGGTGATAGAGGCGAAGCGGAACCGCGACTGGTCGGCGCTGGCCAGAGCCGTGTGCGAGCGCCGCTTCGGCATGGGCGCGGACGGCATCATACTGGTCATGCCATCAAAGAAGGCTGATATACGCATGCGCATGTTCAACCCCGACGGCACCGAGGCTGAAGCCTGCGGCAACGGCACGAGGTGCCTTATCAGATATGCCATCGACCGGGGATTGGTAGATAGCACAGAGATTGCGATAGAGACGCTCAGCGGAACGAGGAAAGCGCGGCCGGTTGGAAAGCTGATACAGGTAGATATGGGAGAGCCGATTTTCAAAGCAGCCCAGATACCGGTCAAGGGAACGGGTGACAGAGTTATAAATCATCCGCTCATTATCAATGGCCGACGGCTCTCACTTACCTGCCTCTCCATGGGAAACCCGCATGCCGTTGCGTTTCTCGATGAGCCGGTAGAAGATTTCCCTCTTGAGATAATCGGGCCCAAAGTCGAGAATCACCAGTTTTTTCCAAAACGTATAAACTTCGAGATAGCGAAAGTTATCAGCAGAAACCGCATTAGCGCCCGCGTCTGGGAGCGCGGCGCGGGAGAGACGCTTTCCTGCGGCAGCGGCGCATGTGCCATAGCGGTGGCGGCTCGACTACATAATTTATGCGGCAAAACGGTCGATATTGTATTACCAGGCGGAACGCTGACAATCGACTGGGACGGGAAAGGCGAGGTGAAACTGACCGGCCCTGCCGAAGAAGTTTTCAAAGGGGAATGGCCGGGGTAGTGAAAGAGCTGTCCCGACCCGACGGAAATTAAAAAGAGGTGCAGGAGATTCATCTCCTGCAGGGGGTTTGGGGGTATCCCCCAATTTTAAAAGTCCCCCAACGTATGGGGGACTGACAGGGGGTTCGGTTATTGTTTCCCCCTTGAAAGGGGGATTTCAGAGGGTTCAATCCTTATAAGAAAGATGATGATGAGAACAGCGAAACGGATCGAAAAACTGCCGCCGTATCTATTCGTCGGTATATCCAAAAAAATAGCCGAGAAACGGGCTCAAGGCATAGACGTAATTAGCCTGGGCATCGGGGACCCTGACCTGCCCACTCCCTCACACATCATCGACCGTTTATGCATGGCGGCGCGCGAGCCGCAGAACCACCGCTACCCCGAATCCGAGGGGCTGCCCGAGTTCCGCCGCGTGGTGGCTGCGTGGTATAAAAAACGATTCGAGGTCGTACTCGACCCGGATAAAGAGGTCGTATCGCTTATCGGAGCGAAGGACGGCGTAGCGCACATATCGCTGTGCCTCATCGACCCGGGCGACAAAGCCCTGATCCCGGACCCGGGCTATCCTGTCTATTCCACAGGCACAATGTTCTGCGGCGGCGAGCCGTACTACATGCCACTAAGGGAAGAGAACGGCTTCCTCCCCGACCTGGACAGCATCCCGGCTAAGATCGCCAGGAAATCGAAGGTGCTGTGGATAAATTACCCCAACAACCCGACGGGCGCAGTAGCCGACCTGAACTTCTTTGAAAAGGTCGTTTCCTTCGCAAAAAAATACGATATCACCGTATGCCATGACACTCCGTACACGGAGGTGGCATTCGATGGATACAAGCCCGCCAGCTTCCTCCAGGCAAAGGGGGCAATAGACGTCGGCATAGAGTTCCATTCCCTGTCCAAGACCTACAGCATGACGGGCTGGAGGGTCGGCATGGCCGTCGGGAACGCCGCGATAATCGATGCCCTGAAAAGGATAAAATCGAACATAGACTCCGGGGTGCCGCAGGCCATACAGCATGCCGCCGTCGAGGCATTGAACGGGAATCAACAATGTGTCGCCGACAACATAGCGATCTACCAGCGCCGCCGCGACAAAGTGCTCGAAACGCTATCGAAGATCGGCGTCAAAGCCGCGAAACCCCGCGCCGGCCTCTACATCTGGGCCAGGGTCCCGGAAGGATATACTTCGATCGATTTCGCTACCAGGTGGCTGGACGATATCGGCGTAGTAGTGATCCCCGGCATCGGCTACGGGCCTCATGGCGAGGGCTACATCCGTATATCGCTCACGGTGCCGGACGCGCGCCTGGACGAGGCCCTGTCACGAATAGCTTCATGGAATAAATAGTCGAAACCTCTGCTATCCCCTTAAAAGGGGAAACAATAACCGAACCCCCTTTATCCCCCATACGTTGGGGGACTTTTTTAATAAGGGGACACCCCTAACACCCCGGCAGGAGATGATTCTCCTGCACCTCTTGGTTAAGCTGTCATTGCGAGGAGTCCTCCCGAATAGCTCTATCTGGGAAGGACGACGTGGCAATCTCGTAACTATCAACCCCCTTTATCCCCCAATCTTGGGGGAAATAAGAAAAGCTGGGGGACACCCCCAGTTCCCCCGTCAGGAGCCTCTGTCTCCTGTACCTCTATTAGTAAGCTAACCCCTCCCTGCGGGAGGCGACTGTCACCGAGCCTGTTCCAGCCAACCTCTCCGAGAACTGGATCAGAATTGTTGTATTCCCCGATCATGACGGACATCATGTAGGGGCGAATAATTATTCGCCTGTAGGGGCACGACATGACGTGCCCGTTAAGTTCCCCCTCTTTTTAGAAGAGGGGGTAAGGGGGAGTTCTTCTTAAAACTACTTCCCTCTCCCTGCGGAGGGAGAGGGCCAGGGTGAGGGTCCAATAAATCTGTAACACAACCGTAACATCATCGTAATCCTCCCGAAACAATAGCTATATATCATTGTCTTGTAACCGATGAAAAAGAGGTTATGAGAGATGATAAACGCAGGGGACACCGCATGGATCCTGATATCGACAGCCCTGGTCATGCTGATGACGCCGGGCCTTGCGCTGTTCTACGGCGGCATGGTGCGTCGCAAGAATGTGCTGTCCACCAAGATGATGAGCTTCGCCCTGCTCGGCGTGGTCGGCATCCTATGGGTCGTCTACGGCTACAGCCTTAGCTTCGGCCCGGATGCGGGGGGCGTCATCGGCAGCCTGAACTGGATCGGGCTCAGGACTGTGGGGGAGGCGCCGTCTGCCACCTACGCTACGACTGTGCCGCACCTGGCGTTCATGGCCTTCCAATGCATGTTCGCCATCATCACCGTGGGACTATGGACCGGAAGCGTGGTGGAGCGGATGAGGTTCAGCTCGTTCCTGGTGCTGGCGACTTTATGGTTCACAATAGTTTACTGTCCCGTGGCGCACTGGGTCTGGGGCAGCGGAGGATGGCTGGCCAAGCTCGGAGCTTTAGACTTCGCCGGCGGCATCGTGGTCCATGTCAATGCAGGTTTGTCCGCGCTTGCGCTGGCGCTGGTTCTGGGCCCGCGCAAGGGATACAGGGACGGCGAGCCCATGGAGCCGCACAATATACCGATGGTGATTCTGGGTGCGGGGCTGCTCTGGTTCGGCTGGTTCGGATTCAATGCCGGCAGCGCCCTCACTTCAGGCGGTCTGGCATCAAGCGCCTTCGTGGCTACAAACATCGCGGGTGCAGCCGGCGCGGTGACATGGATGATAATCGGGTGGATACACCGCCGCCCCTCGGCCCTCGGCGCAGCCACGGGAGCGGTGGCCGGCCTCGCGGCTGTAACTCCGGCCGCCGGCTACATCAATCCGATATACGGACTGCCAATAGGCGCCGTCGCCTCAGTCATCGGCTACTACTGCATCCTGCTGCGGACGAAGAGGATGAAGCTGGACGAGTCGCTGGACGTCTGGGCCGTGCACGGCATGGGAGGTATATGGGGCACGCTGGCGGTGGGGATATTCGCGTCGCTTTCGGTAAACCCGGCCGGGGCCGACGGGCTGGTCGCGGGGAGCGGCGCGCTGATCCTTAAACAACTGGCGGGGATAGCCTCCGTCGGTCTGTATGCCTTCGCTATAACTTACATACTTGCAAAGGTGGTCGACGTGACGATCGGCCTAAGGGTCAAGGAGCATGAAGAAACCGTCGGGCTCGACATATCGCAACACGGCGAGAGGGCCTACGGAGGTATATCGCTATGAAAAAGATAGAGGCGGTATTCAGGCCGGAGAAGCTGGAGCCGGTGCGCGAGGCATTGGCTGAAATAGGGATATTCGGCCTGACGGTATCGGAGGTCTGCGGGCGCGGCAAGCAGCGCGGCGTTACATTGCAATGGCGCGCCGGCGAGTACCGCGTCGAGCTGCTGCCCAAGGTCAAGATCGAGCTGGTCGTGCTGGACGAGGACCTGGGCAAGGTGGTAAATACCATCGTCGGCAAGGCCAGGACGGGGGAGAGGGGCGATGGAAAGATATTCATACTGCCCGTTGACGATGCGATAAGGATACGAACCGGAGATTCCGGTATGAACGCCATATAAAAATGATAATGGAGGAGGAGAAAATGGCAGTAAAGAGCAAGCAAGAGAGCAAGGAGTACGTGCTGAAGATGGTGAAGGAGCATGACGTGAAGTTCATCAGGCTCTGGTTCACCGACATCCTGGGCATGCTGAAAGGCTTTGCCATCACCGTGAATGAGCTGGAGGGTGCGCTGGAGCAGGGAATGGGATTCGACGGCTCGTCCATCGAGGGCTTCGCCCGCATCGATGAGAGCGATATGGTGGCCATGCCGGACCCGGACACATTCCGTCTGCTGCCGTGGCGGCCCACCGAGCACAACGCGGTGGCGCGCATGTTCTGCGACGTCCTGAAACCGGGCGGCGAGCTGTTCGAGGGCGATCCGGCGCTCGTGCTGAAGAGGAATCTCAAGGTAGCGGCGGATATGGGCTACACCTACTATGTAGGCCCGGAGCTGGAGTTCTTCTACTTCAAGGATGACAAGGGCACCGAGCCCCTGGACAGGTGCGGATATTTCGACATGATCCCGCTGGACGCGGCCAACAATCTCAGGCGCGAGACCGTGCTGACACTGGAGAAGATGGGCATCGAGGTAGAGTATTCCCATCACGAGGTCGCCGACAGCCAGCAAGAGATCGACGTGCGCTATACCGATGCCATGACCATGGCCCACAACGTCATGACATATCGATTGGTCGTGAAGCAGATAGCGCAGAACCAGGGCGTGTACGCCACCTTCATGCCCAAACCCGTCTTCGGCATAAACGGCAGCGGCATGCACGTGCACCAATCGCTGTTTAAGGACGGCAGGAACGCCTTCTTCGATGCCAAGGACCCGATGCACCTGTCCCAGACAGCCAAGTACTACATCGCCGGGTTGCTGAAGCATGCCCCTGAGATCACGGCTATCACCTCGCAGTGGGTCAACTCCTATAAGAGGCTGGTGCCTGGATACGAGGCTCCGGTCTACATCTCATGGGCGCGGCGCAATCGCTCCGACCTGATCAGGGTGCCGGAGTATCAACCGGGCAAAGAGAATGCGACGAGGATAGAGTATCGCTCGCCCGATCCCGCCTGCAATCCCTACCTGACCTTCAGCGTCATGCTGGCCGCCGGCCTCGATGGCATCAAGAATAAACTGGAGCCCCCCGCCCCCGTGGAGGAAAATGTATACGAGATGAGCGATAAAGAGAGGGCCGATAGGGGCATCAAAACCCTGCCCGGCAGCCTATGGGAGGCGGTGGAACTGGCCAGGAACAGCCAGCTCGTGCGCGAAGCCCTGGGCGAGCACGTGTTCAACGCCTTCCTTGAGAACAAGAAGATAGAATGGGATAAATACAGGACATGGGTCACGGACTACGAGATAAAGAAATACCTGCCGACATTGTAGAACGCATCAATACGTAGGGGCACGGCATGCCGTGCCCCTGCAGGCATATAATTATTTTGAATCTTACAGCTCCGCTGCCATCATGAGTGGGGAGAGGGGGTTCGGGGCTATACTCCGGACTCCCTCGCGGGTTTAAAAATAGCTCACGGTGAATCGACGATAAATCACCTCTCCGGCAGGTACGGCACCAGACACCGCGACGCGGAATGCTTCTCGAAGGCCATATGCAGGCCCGGGGCGGCTTTTGCCGGGGTTTTCACTGCAGTTTATGAGACCAAATGCCGGATATTGACACAGAATTGAACTAATGCCGGGCCGGATGTGTTACAATGCAGCTACATGAGGAGAGTATTCACGAAAGCTGATTCTCGCGCCCTATATCTGGCTGAAGGGCAGTGGAAATGCGGCAAGAGTCCAACAGGAGCGCACCACTGGATCGTTATCGGCCAGAATATGACCTGCAAGTACTGCTCGGTGAACCGCGACCTTGCTCTCAAGACGGTCATACCCCCAAGCTAGAGCCCGGCACTTTCCGTTCTCCCGGATTCCCCGCCCCGCATAGGACAGGGAGCCGTGCATCGCTGAGGTCTGGCTCCAGGCCGGTGACCCGTATGCGATTTAACATGTGAGTCTGACTTTTCAGTCCATACATTAATCCCCATGACCTGTGGTATAATAGTCGCCTACCAGCTGCGTTATCTTCTCAATAAAATATGCAGCCGCAAACTGCCGGCATTGAGGGGGTTGAGCGATGTACAAAGAACTGGTTACAAAAGAGGAGGCGGAGAAACTGCTGGCTGATGTCCGTGCAGATTATTCATTCTGGTGCTTCGACGGCCTCATATTCAGGAACATGAGAGATCTGATGGTGGGCTTGGCCAGCATGTCAGGTGATACCTTCTCTTATCATCTGAATCATGCCAAGAACGATTTCAGCAAGTGGGTTAACGATGTAATAGAAGATGAGAAGCTGGCAGAAGATCTTAAGAACTCAACCACTCAGCGTGAAGCGGCAAGAACTGTGAACGCGAGATACTCGTATCTGGTAAAGAAAAGTTCTTAATACATTATCAAATAAGCCGGGCATATCTTCAGAATAGTGATTCCGCCAGTAGGGGCACGGCGTGCCGTGCCCTTTTTATTTCTCCAGCAGGTAAGGCACCAGCACCACCGCCACGTTGGGATGCTTCTCGAAGGCCCGGTGCAGGCGCGCGGCGCTGCGCTCGTGCAGGTACCTCTCCCACCAGTGCGCCGTGATGAACTCGGGTAAAACTATCGTCACGAAGGCGTCCGGCCTCTGGCTGTGGATGGCCTTCACGTATGCCTGCAGCGGGCGCACGAACGAGCGCAGCGGCGACTCGACAACGGCCAGCTTCAGGTCTGGCACATATGTTTCGACCTTGCTTTTGACCTTCTCAGCGCTCTCCGGATCGGTCGACACATGCAACAAGATGGCATCGCTGGCCAGCGTCCGGGCGAAGGCTATGGCGCGCAGCGAGGCGTAATTGATATCGTCGACAGGGATGACCACAACCTGGTCGATCTTAGAAGGCGGCAGCTGCTCCGGCACGAGGCGCAGCTGGTCGGCCACATTGGCGTAGTGGCGGCGGATCGTGAGGAATGCCGCCACGATAATCGGTATCAGCACCACGACGATCCAGGCCCCCGCCATGAACTTGGTCACGGCCACGACGACGAGTATGACGGCGGTGACGGCCGCCCCGATGCCGTTGACGACGATGCTCTGCTTCCACTTGCGGTCGCGCTTCCTCCACCAGTGCACTACCATCCCCGAGTTGGACATGCAGAACGCGATGAAGACCCCCACCGCGTAGAGATGGATCAAGCTGTTGACGTTCCCCCCGAAGACCACCACCAGCAGCGCGGCGATGCCCCCCAGCGCGATGATCCCCGTGGAGAAGGCCAGCCGGTCGCCCCGGTCCATGAACTGGTGCGGCATAAAATTGTCGCGCGCCAGTATCGAGGAGAGGCGCGGGAAATCGGCGAAGGCCGTGTTGGCGGCGATGACCAGGATGCCCATCGTCGCTATCTGGAAGACCATATAGAACCAGCTGGTGCCGAAGACGGCCCGCGCCACCTGGGATATTATAGTTTCCTCCCCGGGCACGAGGCCCATGTGCATGGAGAGATAGGACACGCCGAGGAAGAACACGCCCAGGAGCCCCGCCATCATGATCAGCGTCCGCGCCGCATTCCTGGACTCGGGCTTCTGGAAGCCGGGCACGCCGTTGGATACGGCCTCGGTGCCGCTCATGGCCACGGCGCCGGCGGAGAACGACTTGAGCACGAGCCATATGGTCACCGGCTGGGTTGCCACCAGTGCCGGCGGCGCGGGTGACGCTGCCAGCGTCCCGCTCACCGCTTTGAATATACCGAAGACCAGCACCGCGATGAGGCTCACTATGAAGAGATATGTCGGTATCGAGAATATCGTCCCGGACTGGCGGATGCCCCTCAGGTTGCCCAGCACGAGTATGGCGATGAATACCAGGCTCAGGATGACGTTGAAGTTAACGGACGACGGCAGCGTATGCCCCGACGCCACCAGCGCCGATGTGATCGCCGCCGATCCGGCCGCGATGGACACGGCCACCGTGAGCACGTAGTCTATCATCAGCGCCGCCGCCGCCACCAGCCCCGGCATGACGCCCAGGTTCTCGCGGCTGACTATGTATGAGCCTCCGCCGCTGGGGTAGGCATAAACCGTCTGGCGGTAGGAGAACGCGACGATGGAGAGGATGACGACGACCGCTATCGATTCATAGAACGATATATGCAGCGCGCCGTTGCCGGCTGACATGAGGACCAGCAGCGCGGCCTCGGTGGCATATGCGCATGACGATATCGGGTCCGATCCGAACACGGCCAGCGCCCTGAACTTGTTCAGGCGCTCGTGAACCTCCGCCGCCGTCTCCAGCGGCCGCCCCACGGCGATCCTCTTGAGCGTTTTATAGGCCCTGCCGGTCCGCCCTGACGGCATCTCCGACTCCGGCGTGGCGATGAAATGCGCCGGGCCGACCTTCTGGAAATGCCGGCGGTGCGACTGCTGCGTCCGTATGTAGCTGTCGCCTGCACGCACGCCGCGGCGCACTTCGCTTATGACGAGGTCGGGGCGGACTTTCTTCTGCGGTAGCGGTTTGTCGGTTGTCTGCGGCGGTTCTTCTTCACCACCGGATGCGTTGGGATCATTCTGGTTGCCTTTGCGGAAAGGCTTCATACAAGGCGGCTCTTACGATGTCCGTCCGGGAGAACGGACAGAGCCTTGTTCACTTCCTCTCAATCCTATCAAAGGGTATATTATACACCTGATTGTTACGGGGGTATTACGCATGAGAAGGAGATAGGCTCATTTTCTATCCCTCAAAGGATGCAGAGCTGTTGAAGCTACTAGCGAGTCATTTCGCTTGACAGACCCTAGCATTGGCATTAAAGTACTAACAATTATATATCTATATATCATAAGTACTTAGTTCATGCGGAGGGGAAAATGATTAGTAGATTGAATATTGAAGGATTTAAAGGAATTAACGAGCTTGAAATTCCCAAGTTGTCCAGAGTAACTCTTTTAGGGGGTCGCAACAATGTGGGGAAAAGCTCAATTCTTGAAGCGCTTTTCATGTTTCACGATAGATTGAACCCTCAGATGATTCTGCGGCAATTTGCATGGAGGGGTGTTAGCACTATTGCTTTAAATCCTGAGTCAATCTGGACTCCAGTTTTTTATGATTATAATCTTGACAGAAAAATAATCATTTCCGCCACTGTGAATGGCGATGAAGAAAAAATGACTATTAAATTTAATCCTAAATATGTTCCAGCTTCAATTCCAGCAATAGTTAAGGGACAGAAAATGGAAGCTGCGCAGATTAGAACTGATCAAAAACCAGAGCCATCAGCTGCCTTGGATATTATCTATGATAGTAGGAAGATGAAAAATCAAATGGCTCATTTGTTAATAGGACTCAATGGGCTCAGTCTTCAGCTTGATAACGTAGCCATTGAAGGACGTCCAGCAAACTTTTTGGGCGCGCGAGTGCCAATAGATCATTCAGACGAAGCACAAAAATTCGGCCAGTTGGATATCAGGGGCGAACTGGAAAAGGTTGTCAACTTTTTGAGAATTATTGATCCCAAACTACAGTCCCTTTCTTCTGTTAATGTAGGAGCAGGAATATCGTTGATTCATGGAAACATCGGATTATCACGAAAAATTCCGGTGGCCTATATGGGCGATGGCGTTTCCAGATTGCTTTCTTTTATTCTGGCTATTGCCAATTCCAAAAATGGTGTCGTGCTAATAGACGAATGTGAAAACGGTTTACATTATTCGGTAATGCAGAAAATTTGGGAGGCAATTGCAAAAGCTGCACATGAATATGATTGCCAAGTGGTTGGAACGACGCATAGTTATGAATGTCTAGAAGCTGCGTATAAGGGGATTTCAGCAGATTTAAGAGAGGACTTCAGCTATGTACGTATCGACAGAATCGATAATAAAACAAAGGCAAAATGCTTTGATTATGAGATGCTAAATGTTGCCATAGAGACAAACACAGAGGTACGTTGAAAATGGCGGCTGAAGAAAAAGTCACCATCAAACTGCCTAAACTTTTGGTAGTCGAAGGAAAGGATGCCTATTTTTTTTGTATCTGGGCGTTGAAAGCCTTTGGTGTAGATGATGTGCAAGTTTTGGATTTTGGTGGAATCGGAGATTTGACAAAATATCTGAAAACGCTTCCAGAATTTCCTGGGTACGATCAAGTGAATATGAGCACCTTAGTAATTGCCCGCGATGCGGAAAGTAATCCAGCTACGGCTATTGCCAATATTAAGGCCTCTTTACATGAGGCTGACTTTACAGTTCCGGACAATCCATTTGAATTTACTACTGGTATACCGCGCATAGCGTTTATAATCTTCCCCGGCTTTGAGACTAGCACAGCCAGTCAAAACCGTCTGTCTGCAGGCACACTAGATGACCTCTGTCTAAATATTGTTAAAGATACTTCAACTTTTGGATGCGTTGATTTGTACATGCAATGTCTACAATCTAATGGAGAAAAAATCCCAAGACCACACAAAAGCAAACTTCACTCATACTTGTCTGGAAAAGACAAGTATGTAGGTTTAAAGATAGGCGAAGCCTCGAAAGCTGGAGCATGGGATTGGACTCATCCCAAGCTTGAGAAATTCAAGGATATAATCACAAATATGTAGTTTGATATGCATACCTGTAGAGATAAAACCATTTATAGAAGCAATCTAAAACTGATGTTGTGACAGATGAGAGGAGGAAACAGCGATGGAAGTCGAAGTTTTTGTATTGTGTGATGCCGCGACTGACTACGGTGGCAAATTGAACCTACTGGGGACTTTCGATACCATTCAGGCCAAGCAATTCCCGTCAACACACCCTTTCTGCTCCGTCGCTCTTCGCGTCCGGTTTGAACGAATAGAGGAAGGGGATCACCGTGTGCGTATTAGCATCATGGATGAGGATGGTAAACCTATAGGCCCAAGCGTTGATGGTAATATTGGGTTAAGGTTCCCGCCAAATCTTTCTTCATTCTGTGCCAATATGGTTCTCAATATAGCTGGAATGAAATTTGAGAAGCCAGGTAGGTACTCAATTGACCTAGCCATAGATAATAGACATGAAAAATCGCTGCCATTGACTGTTCTTTTAGTAGAATCTAAGTCCAAATCGTAATTAGAGAGCAAAGATAAGGTGGAACTCAGGGAAGAATGCAAGCAACTAGGTGATTGGGTTGATTCTGCAAACAAACAGATGCAAGACCAACTCAATAATATGGGTAATGTCAATATGACAATTTCCACATGTGTCTCATTATGCGTAGCGGTTGGAATACCAGTTGTACTTGATATCTTGATATTATGGATACCTACGTCATTCGTCCTGTGGCTGCTGTTATGCGTTTTGCCTATCGTCAAATTACCTTGGAGCTATAGGCCTTCTAAAAGAGAGGCTTTGTTTCGCAAGTATCATAGACTTTCCAATAGACAAAAATCACTCGGCCAAGAAACTGGTGGGAAACGACTTGCATTATTGGCAATGGCCTATTCAGCTATCTATTTAGTCACCATTGTAGTATTGATATTAGATGAGGCAGGAGTTATAAATTCCACATCTGATTTCTCCATATGGTTGCCAATAGTAACAGCCGTGATGTTGATAGTGTACACTCTTTTGGGACCACATTTATTTAGACGCTTGAAAATTTCCGACATCAATCGGCTGCTTAATCTCCACAGAACAAAGATGCAGTCAGCGCATCTTACCAGAAGACGCCTTTTAATGCTCCTAATCCTTGTAGTAATTCTATGTCTTATCTCAGTATTTATCCTAATAATATTACCCGCTTGGTCTCTGAAAACAACTTGCGTTCTGTATTCCGATGTGAATGGGTTTAAAGTGCTACTTCTGTTAGTCTTACAGGTCTTGTCTTTTATGTTGTTGCTAGGATCATTCTCCCTGCTATCTGCAAGAACACATCTAAGCAATAATATAGCTAATCTATCCAATATCAAGCTACGTATAGTTCAATTGCTCAATTCAAGCGAAATATCAGAGAAGGAAATGAGATCTCTTGAGAGACAATACTATGAAATAATCAAATATCGCTTTATCCATCAACGCTTGCTCGGTGTTATCCCTATCTATATGCCAGTATTAAACGAAGCATATGTCGAAGCGGATATTCCATCTTAGTCTCCTTCCCCAAACAAAAAGGGCGGAGTTAACCCCACCCTTTTTCATTCATCCAAAGTTGAACTATTTCTTCGCCGTAGCCGCAATAGGCAGCGTCCCAGTCAGCCCGTCGTCATCCCCTCATATCCCCTTGGCCCAGCTAACCGCGTTCTCAAAAATCTTCATCCCGTCGCCGCTCCCGTTGCGGCGCTCCCTGGTCCAGCGCGGGTGCTGGGTGCGGCGGATGAAGCGCTCCGGGTGCGGCATGAGGCCGAAGACGCGGTCCGTCGCGTCGCAGATGCCCGCGATGTTCGCCGCGGAGCCGTTGGGGTTGTGGGGGTAGCCTGCGGACGTATCGCCCGCGCCGTCGCAGTAGCTGAGGGCGGGGGTTACCTTGGCGGGATCGGCGACTGCCTTCCCTTCGCCGTGGGCAACGGGCAGGTACATCATATCGATGCCCTTCGTGAAGACGCACGGGCTCGACGGATCGGCCTTTAGATATACCCAGCGGCACTCGAACCTGCCCGAATCGTTGTGCGTCAGCGTCATGGGAGTAGAGTCGCCGGGAAGGATGCCGGATTTCACCAACACCTGGAAGCCGTTGCAGATGCCCAGTATCAACCTGCCGTCCGATATGAATCCCCGCAAGCCTTCAGCGAGGCCGATGCGCAGCTCGTTTGCCAGGATCTTGCCGCTGGAGATATCATCGCCGTAGGTGAAACCTCCGGGGATCACCATGATATGACAGCCAGATAGAAGCTTGCCGTCCCGCAGCAGCTCGTTGATATGCACCAGGTCAACCGCGGAACCGGCCTGTTCAAAAGCGTACTTCGTCTCCAGGTCGCAGTTGGTCCCGGGAGCGCGCAGTATCAATGTTCTTACTTTTGACATATACCCCTACCAGCGCAGAGGCTTCTGCCAGGCCTCTTTGAGTTCAGCAATCGATATCGATATCAGATTATCGCCGTTCCGTCCTTTAACCTCGAAAACCCCTTCTTTCACGACCTTGCCTATCGCGGCACAGCCCGTACTGTTCATCATGCTTTCAAACTTATCTTTATCCTTTGAAGCCACTTCCACGATAAAGCGGGTGTTGGACTCCGAGAATAATATGAAATCGTCGCGCTCGATCGTTTCCCCCAGAGGAACCTTTCCCAGATTCAGTTTCATCCCCAGCCCTCCCGCAAATGCCATCTCGGCGGCCGCCGCCCCTATACCTCCCTCGCTGCAGTCGTGGCATGCTTTCACCAGGCCTTGCGATATCGCCGCGCTCAAGGCGCTCATGAGCTTTTTGCCCCGTTCGGCGTCGACCTCGGGCACGCCGTTTCCGGTGAACCCATGTATATCGAAATAGCAGGAGCCGCCGAGCTCGTTGAACGTGAGGCCTGCGATGTATATCAGGTCGCCCGCCTGCTTGCAGTCCATGGATACGGCGCGGCTGACGTCCTCCATAACGCCCAGCGCCGATACCAGCAGCGTCGGCGGTATGCAGATGCTCCCGTTCTCGGTTTCGTACTCGTTATAAAGGCTGTCCTTGCCCGATATGAACGGCGCTCCGTAGGACAGCGACATATCGTGGCAGGCCTGTGCCGCACGCACCAGACTCGCCATCCTGTCAGGCTTCTCCGGATTGCCCCAGCAGAAGTTATCGAGCAGAGCCACCCTCTCCAGGCTGCCGCCTACGGCTATGACCTGCCGCAGCGCCTCATCGATGGCCGAGGCCGCCATCCAGTAGGGATCGATATCGCCGTATTTCGGATTGATCCCGTTCGATATGATGACACCTTTGTCGGAATTAAGAATAGGCCTGATAATAGCCGCGTCGCCCGGGCCGTCGCTCTCCACACCGACGAGGGGCTTGAGCACGCTTCCTCCCTGCACCTCGTGGTCGTACTGGCGGATGACCCATTCCTTGCTGCACACGTTCCATGAGCCCAGTATCTTCAACAGGTCGTTCTTCAAATCATCAGCCTGGGGGAAATCGAGCTCGTCATGCCGCGGAGAATCCCGGTGCGCATGACGTTCAAGCTGCGGCAGGCCGTGGTGCAGGAACTCCATGTCCAGGTCGCCGACCTTCTCCCCGTCGTAGAAAAGCTGCAGCCTCTTATCATCCGTGAACTCGCCGATTATGGCGGCGGTAACGCCCTCCGCAGCAAACATAGCGAGAAGCTCGGCCGCTTTGTCCGGCGGGACGGCCAGCGCCATGCGCTCCTGCGATTCCGATATCCATATCTCGGCGTAGGACAGTCCGGCGTACTTCAGCGGCACTTTTTCCAGATCGACGCGGACGCCCGTCTCCTCCCCCATCTCACCTACCGCCGAAGACAGGCCGCCGCCACCGCAGTCGGTGATGCGGCTGTACAGGCCCCTGTCACGCGCCTTGAGCAGCACGTCCAGCAATTTTTTCTCGACTATGGGATTGCCTATCTGCACCGAGACCGAGGACACCGTCTCCGACTCCGCGGTCAGCTCGCCAGAGGCGAAGGTCACGCCGTGTATGCCGTCGCGGCCGGTCAGGCCTCCGGCGACGACGACCAGGTCGCCCGCGCTCTGTTTCCCCTGCAGGCTCTTGTTCTTCGGCATGATGCCTACAGTGCCGCAGAAGACCAGCGGGTTGGCGGTGTACCTGTCGTCGAAGCATATAGCGCCGTTGAGTGTGGGTATGCCCATCCTGTTGCCGTAGTCCGCCACGCCCGCGCGCACGCCTTTAAAGATGCGGCGCGGGTGCAGCACGCCCTGGGGCAAACGATCGTAGAGCAGATCCGGCGGCCCGAAGCAGAAGACATCGGTGTTGCATACCGGCTTGGCCCCCAGCCCGGTGCCCATTACGTCGCGTATCACCCCGCCCAGGCCGGTGGCCGCGCCGCCGTAGGGCTCCACGGCCGAGGGGTGGTTGTGCGTCTCCACCTTGAAGCACACGGCGTTATCTTTGTCGAACTCGATAACGCCGGCGTTGTCCCTGAACACGGAGAGGCACCAGGGCTTGTCAAGCTCCCGCGTGGCCTTCATTATCGTGCTCTTTAAAAGGTTGTCGATGACGGCGCCGTTAAGCGTTATCTTCCCTTTG
>Ga0172363_10000044_pt1 | contig 69122 bp, 54 predicted proteins | sample LakKivs2_kivu2a2_FD_114541 | JGI IMG/M metagenome (GOLD analysis project Ga0172363, IMG submission 114541) | Sediment microbial communities from Lake Kivu, Rwanda - Sediment s2_kivu2a2 | ecosystem: Environmental > Aquatic > Freshwater > Lake > Sediment | place: Rwanda: Western Province, Lake... | reverse complement strand
TCTTAAGTTCTGTAATTTCTTTTTGTTGCTGAATGACATACAAGGTCAGTTCTTCAATTTTTTTCAATAACAAAGCATCCATTTTAGCTACATCCAATCCTTGTTTTTTAACCTCCTCTTCAGTGGGAATATCCGGTAAATGTTTGTTTGTTGTTAAATAATGTTCCAATTGATCCAGCTTCTTTAATGGATAATTTTCATTGAAAACATAATCTGACCAATCTTCAACAATTTTGACCTTCACTTTTTCCGCCAAAATTCCATTTTCCACATAAAGATTATATCCACTGGGTGTTTCGACATTCCCTCCTATGATGACTTTTCCATTTACATGCAGGTTTACCAATGGATTGAGTGTTCCAATGCCCACATGACCTTCACTATTAATATTTAAAGCATGATTCCAGGTTATCGTTGATTCCGCCAAGTCACTTTCAGCCGTCCATAAAGACAGATCACCGGAGGCACCGAAACGAATACATGAAGCGGGTCCCTCAGCTATCCTTCTATCATATGAGTCGATATAAGCCGCATTTCTTCCAATGAAATGTATGCCTCCATTATGAAAGGTCCAGTCGTTACCAATCTGAAATCTTTCAAACGGCTCTGATGTATTTATCCCGACTTTGCCATTATTTTGAATTGTCAGGTATTCATTTTGTGTACTGCCATTAAAAGCTGAAAGACTGCAGTTATTTGATGTGGATTTTATCCCAAACGACCAACTGACATTCGATGAACTTATCGTACCTGCCGGAATTAATGAATAATTCACATCTTTCTCATTATCAGTTTTATATAATGCTAAGATGGTATGATTACCGGCCTGTGAGGGAAATATATCTACACTATGTCCCGCATCTCCGGTACCTTCACCTATTTGTAACAGCGCTGAAGGAGCATTTGTCCCTATTCCAACATGTCCATTAACAGCTAATGGGGAAGAAGGGCTTGAGTATCCTATCCCAACATGCCCGTTAACAGCCAATTTGGCTGAGAAAGTTGAATAACCTATGCCAACATTTCCCGTAAGATGGTATACATTATCTCCATCCGTTTCCCAATCTCCATCATTAATTTCAGTCTGATCAATCCAGCCTGCCACTCCATTTTCATCACATGAAAGCAGCCGGCCGTTCGCAGCATTCGTCGGCATTATAAATCCATTGGTTAAAATATTGCCTGCTACATGTAGCTTTTCTTCTGGTGACGTCGTACCTATACCAATATTCCCTCCATTTTCTATCCTCATTATATTACTGGAAGTATTTTGAAAATCCAATGCTCCCTCAGGCCCGCGTTCATTGCCCAAGGTAATAATACCCCCTGAGCCAAAATAAATATTTGACAGATCAACATCCAACGCTGTCAGTTTATTATTTACCTCCATTTCCCCCTCAATTATTGCATCTCCATTAACATGCAAAGTAGCCTGGGGATTGGTTGTCCCAATTCCAACATTACCATTATCTTGTAATTGCATTATTGTCGTGGTCCCGGGAGGAAATGAATTATAATGTTCGAATTTCAGGATTCCAGTGGGCTGATCTCGTTTACTCCAGGAAATGATTCCGGACCTGAAAAAGACAAGGGTGTCTCTTAGTTGAATATCACCAACTACATCAAGTGAGCGTGTAGGAACAGTTGTACCAATCCCGACATTAAAGGTTGTTGGATTTTCATATATCATACTCGTATCCATGTCATTAAAACCGCAAAACCTAATAAAATAGTTTTGAGTTCTACCTCTGCATTGACCAAATACATCTTGATTAGTTATTATTATTGTAATTAGCAGTACAGCAATGGATTTAAATATCGTTTTCATATGTAAAAATTTAAATAAGTTAATGTATAGCTTTCAATACTTATAAAATTATTAATCAAATTTTTTACAAATAAGTGATATCAATTTAATTGCCATATTATTAACAATTTTGTGTTAATAACTTATAAGTTTTTGATAATCAAAATTATTGATGTTAATAACAATCAATTTTTATAGAAAAATTTTTCTTGATTTTGATTTTATAATTTTGGGCATCGCTATTTTAAAACCATAACGCGCCATCTTTTGGCCAAACTTATTCACAATAATTTGTTTGAAACTTTATCATTCAATTTAATGAAATTGCTGTATGGCAAAGTTTCTATATTGATAAGAATCAGGATGGTAGCCCTGTAAGGGTCCGGGAAAAGAAAGTCAAAGATATCTTTTCCTATGGTGAGTTTTTACCCGTGGAGAAGGTAATTGCAGATTATAAGCTGGACAGGTTCCTTGAGAAGGAACTGGGTGAAGTCAAGTTCAAAACCGTCTTAGCCCTTAGTTATGGAAGGGTGATAAGAGGCCTTGCCATGCAAAATATGGCCGACTGGTATTAAAATACATGGCTTTATTACTATACCGGGGACTTACCTTTGAGTTCAACCTATATAAGCAGATTGCTTACCAAAATCGGTCAGGGCCACCTGCAAGATAAACTGGTCTCCTACCTTGCCCGGCAACTCAAGAGCCGAAGAACTATTTTATATGATATCACCTCTGTCACATCTTACAGCGAACTCTTATATAACTTCATTTGGTAAATTATTCTTATAAGGGTTTAATTGCCTCATATTGAGTGATTAATCAAATTACTTAAATGGGGCTATAACAAGGTAAAAATAAAGTACAAGGCAGTCTCCCGGGCGTTAAATAAAAAGGGATTATACCTGATTGCCTACCATGGGGAATATGACTGAGAAAGCTGTCTGACGGCCAATAAAGAGAAAGACCTGATCGAACCTGGTTTTGATATCCCGAAAAACGACCTTGAGTTATCCACACCTGGTGTACATAAAGATGAAACTCTTAAAGGCATTGTGTTCATTAACCTTCTGGCGCTTATTATCCGCATGAAGATCATGAATATCTTGAAACAGGCTGGATTAACCAAGTAATACAGTTTTGAAAAAATGTTGCTTCAACTGAAAAAAATCAAAGTCGTGGTTTATGACAACGAGAAAGTTTTCTACCAATATTTGATACTTACGGTATCGAGGGATAAGTCCCGGTCATGAACAGCTTTTCGGTGAGCTCCCATAGCCTTTTTCCGTTCGCCGGATCGGTCGCTTTCGGATCCATCTCCTTCCGGCTCATGAGGAAAAGGTAATCCAGCGCTTTTCCCTCCATGTCGGGCGAAACGGACAGGTAGACCACCGGCCCGGCAGCTTTCTCCGGGGAGCGGAAGAACAATTTGAAAATGACTTTTAACAAAAGCTGGATCAGAGCCGGGGCCTCACGGGCGATGTTACTGTTGATGGGACCCGGACATAGGGCAAATATGGAGTACCGGACATGCCCGCCGGCATTCAACCGGCGCGATAGCTCGTTGACGAAGGTCGTCAGTAAAAGTTTATAGTAACCGTACAATTCGACGGAACGTGACATGCCGTATGTCCTGAACCGACCAAATCCTTCCCAGCCGAAGGCTTTCGGGTTACGGTGCGTTTCCGATGAAACAAAGATCATCCGCGCCGTTCCGTAACCGGGCCGGCCAATCAGCTCTTCCTTCAGCAACAGGTTGACAAGAACGAATGGTGCCAGGTAATTCACAACGAACATCTCATCCGGCCCCAGCTTTGTCTTCCTGCCCTTGCGGGCTACGATACCAGCGCTGCTGATGAATATATCGATAGCCCCGAAGCGTTTTTTAACCTCACCGACCATCCTCACAATGGAATCGGAATCGGCCAGGTCGACATGAACCATGTGAACATCGTTCGAGCCGGTCATGTGAGCGATCTCCTCCCCTTTGCCGGGGATGCCGCTGCGGCAGGCCATGATCACGGTGGCTCCCCGTTCAGCCAGCTGCCGGGCGACGGCAAAACCCAAGCCGGAACTGGCTCCTGTGATCAGCACTTTTTTACCGTCTAAGCGGTCCGTAGGCTTTATCTCACCGACCCTTTCATGCCGGCGAAACAGATCGGATACGCCGGTGATGATGGCCTTCGCCGGGCTCCGGTATTTGTCTGACCTGTTATTTTTCATTCCGAGCCGGGTTAACTATTATAATGACCTGAATTAGTGAACACTTTTCCGTGACCCGGCAAGCTGTTCCTGGAATACCTGGTAGTCCATGGTATGGCTGTCAATATCCTGATCCGATAATCCAAAATCCTGCACGGAATATTCATGGATCCCATACTTACCCTGCGGATTGAGGAGGTCGGCCCGCTCGAAACGGTCAATTAAATCACGGTACTCCAGATTATTTTTCCGATAGATCATGGAGATATTACCGACCGGATCGGACAGGAAATCGTCATAAAAAAGGTCGGTGAATTTAAGCTCATTGTTTGTTTTAAGCCGGTAGTCAAGTCCTTTTGAAAGTATATACCCCGATTTTCTGACCCAATGTTTCCCGATCCTCGCCGGATCGACATGGTTACTGAAGATCGTCTGGCTATGAGTCACCATGCTCAGGAAAGACGGTATGGAGCGGTGTACATCACGGTGTGTCCAGATAAAACGGACGTCACCGAAATGTTTCTCAGCCAGCTCAAAAAATTCCATGTGGTGCGGTGATTTGAGCACCCACCGCTGGGCCGGCCGTTGCAGCTGCAGCAATTTCAGGAGTTTGGCGGCATAAGCATAGGCGGGCGACTGGTCTGTCGTTTCAAGCCAGGCGGCATAGGACGGCACCATGGTGATGGCTTCAGGGGTGGTGCTTAAAAAGGAGACATCCAGCAGGAGGATATCCTCCTCCGGTGCCAGGTGCTCCACAGGATGTATGGCAAAGAAAGCCGGAGCCATTAGTTTCAGGGCTTTCTCGCTGGTCTTCGCAATACGTATGCGGTCAGCAACAGCATGAAATTCACCGTTCAGCGGCACGGGATTGAGGGCCTCCCAGCTGAGCAGCACCCGGTTGTCAGGATCGACTGCCAGCAGACGGTGACATTTGGTTGTACCCGTGCGCTGCAGCCCTGCTATGATGAAAACAGGATAAAGAGGCTGCTCGAGAATCCCGGGATGTTTTTTAAACCAGTGCTCCGCCCGTAAACGGATGGCGAGGAGATTGACAAGGCGCTGGTGCGAGATGAACCGGCCTGCCGGATGCAGGTCGGCTTCATGGTTGAGAGACCAGATCAATCGGTCAAGAGGTTCATCCCAGAAATCCTTTCCCAAATCATGGAGCCCCGTTACCTTGCGGGCAGAACGGATGAGGTCATCTTTATCCAGTTTAACCTTTGTTCCCAATGGATAGGTGGCATGCCAGAGGGCGTTAAGGATCCTGAACCACCGGGGACTGCGGTCATAATCGATCGACCGGATGATCCTTTTAAAAGTCACTGTTCTGTTATGTTTAACCGGTCAAATTTTTCCACCCTGCACGACGGCTCCACCGGCTTTTCACCATAGGCCAGTCTGTACCACCGCCAGCACATGGTCCCCTCGGAGTGTCCGCAGGTGTCGATCCAATTCGGCACACCCGGATCCCTATGGCTGACGATCACCTTCACGCTGCCATCTTCCAGACAGGTCGCACTGCCCTTGTTGATACAGACAGTGAAATACCGGTAATCGAGTGATTCCATCCAGTAATTGTTAAGCTGGAAGTTCCAGTTGTCGCATCCGGGAGGTTTCACCTCAATGATCAGCATTTCGTCGGGTGCCAGTTTCCAATGGCTGTGGTAATATATGATGCCGGCATCACCCCCGGCGGCAACCGATTTTTCCGGATCAAGTTGCGGCAGCCTGTTGGTATGCTTCTGAAAATCCTTTGCCCACCTGGCAAAGAGGAGTGAGACACCACCCACCATCAGCGAGGCCTGCTGCAGTCCCTCATCTATTTTGGATGGAGTTAATGAGGCCGGATATTTTTTCCCGTCAAGGTTCTCGATATGGAGTTCTGCCGGAATTTCTTTTGACCTGTTAAAATAGGTCTGCCTGACCATCAGCAGCGATGTCTCCTCTTCCGTTTTAAGCCAATTCTGCCCCGCCGGCTCTCTGCTGACGATGATCTCAAAAGAGCCGTCATTACCGGTTATCAGATCCTTGCCCTCCAGCTCACTGCAGCGGGCTAGGCCGCCGGTGGTACCATAGCCTCCGTTTTGGGTGAAAAAACCAATGTAATGGATGGTGTTCCTTTTACCGGTGATCCGGTACCTGTATTTCCCGCTGATCCGTGCATTGAGGTATACATTATCGGGATTATCCGCACCCATTTTGGCTGTTTCGTGAACCAAGCACCGCAACACAGGGAATGCGGGATCGCCGTATTCGACGAAAGCCTCAAGGCCGGCTCTTGTCAGCCGCGACAGGTAGCGTATGCCTTCGGCCTGGTTGAAGGGATCACGGGGTGTGCCGGGATACAGGAGCGATGCTCCCGCGGCTTTCAAGCGGTCACAGAACTCAGCCCAGGCTCTTCCCGTGACAATTCGCCTGCCGGCCAGATCGCATTCGGTTTTACCGGTTATTTTCAGTCGAAGATGTCGAAAAAATGAAAGGAGCCTCAGGAACAAGAAAAGCACTTTTTGCATCGGGAAAGTTAACTGTATTTCGATAGTCCGGAGAATGTTAAATACAGGTAAAGGTATTAATTCTAAATAAAACCTGTACGTTGTAAGACAATATTCCTGATCTCTCCCCAATTCAATTTCGATGTTGAAACGTCAAACTTCGAAAATCGAACATCACATCTCGTCCAATTCATTCCGTCCCTGACGGGACTACCATTGCCCGCCGCTATAACGTTTTCTACCGATATTCGATGCCTACGGCATCATCGGAAAGAAACCCCTTCTGTGCAGAATCGCCTTTTATCCTGTCAGGGATAAAATATTGGTAGAAAAATCGGGATGCCTAAGATTTTAAAGTTCCGTCAGTACGATAACAGATCAACCTTTTAGCATTTTCAGGATATGGTTTGCCAGGTATTCGTTGATTTCATTATGCCTTGGAACGGGCTGCGATTGTTTTGTGGAAGGATTGTGATACCAGTCATGTTTGGATCCATGACGGATTAAAATGCATCCCATCCCTTCGAGCCGTTGTATCAGCTCCTTTCTTTTCATGCTATCTTTAATTCGCCGACCTTCCTTACACTTGGTATATCACCGCTTGTCAGGTCATTATAAATGTCCTTCAGGTTGTTCTTTAGCTCTTGAAGCGATGAACCCTGGCTCATGTAATCAGGGTAAGCGTTAAGGTATCCCAGCCAATATTCTCCATCTCTCCAGTATGTGAATTTTTGTGTCATTGTTTTTTTAATAACCGAAGAACAAAGGTACTAAATATTGAATTTTAATTTTTGTTTTGTCTTAAAAGAAGTCGTTTTCTACCGATACTCGATGCCTACGGCATCGTCGGGGGTGAGGTTGTGAATGCGGCACGCATTGTAAACACTCACAAACAAGGGGGTCGGGCAATTGCACGATTATGCGATGGCCGGTGGCCGATGGCCGAGGACCAGTAATCCTGTTTACCTGTAGTTCCGTAAACCTGAAGACCCGCCCTCAATTTTTTTCCCCGCCCGCCCCTCGTATGAAATTTCTTGGTATAATTGTAGGTCAAACCTCACTACCAGCTTCATGATAAAGCAAATTGTCTTTGTCGTTACGGTCGTCATCACGTTAGCAGTTTTTGCCTATACCATACGCCGCATCTTTTCCTTCTTCCGTCTCACCAGGCCTTTTCCTGTCGGCCGCTGGGGCAGGCGCCTTGTCGTCATGCTGTGTGTCGCCTTCTTCCAGTCGAAGATATTGCGGCGTCCTGTCATCGGGTTTCTGCATGCTCTGGTCTTCTGGGGTTTCTGTGTGATCCTCTTCGGCAGTGTCGAGATGATCATCGATGGGCTGGCAGGCACACACCGGGTGCTGTCGTTCCTGGGACCGGTCTATGATGTGCTCATCGCCTGCGGCGACATTTTCGGCCTGCTCGTCGGCATCGCCGTCATCGCCTTCTTAGTGCGCCGTCTTTTCATGCACGTCAGGCGTTTCCAGGGCATCGAGATGAAACATATCTCGCATCAGGACGCCAACCTGGCGCTGACGCTCATCCTGCTGCTCATGGTGTCGCTGCTCGGCATGAACACTTCCTACATGCTCATCACCACGCACTATGGCGCCCATCTCACAGGCCTTTATCCTGTGAGCCGCCTCATTGCAGGTTTTTTTCCGGATGCGGTGACGGCGCGCGTCATGGTGTGGTATGAGGTCTTCTGGTGGACTCATATCCTGATGATCTTCCTCTTCGCCAACATCCTGCCTTATTCAAAGCATTTCCATGTCTTTATGTCGATACCCAATGTCTACCTGAGCCGTCTGGAGCCGCTGGGGTACCTGCCCAACATGGAGAGCGTGACGCGTGAGGTGAAGCTGATGATGAATCCCGACACGGCTTACGCTGCGGCGCCCGAAGGCGAGCCTGCCGCCACCCGTTTCGGTGTAAAAGATGTGGAGGATGTCACCTGGAAGAACTACTTAGACTCACTCTCCTGCACCGAGTGCGGGCGCTGCACGTCGGTGTGCCCGGCCAACATCACGGGCAAGAAGCTGTCGCCACGCAAAGTGCTTATGGACTTGCGGGCACGCATGAAAGAAAAAGGCCCCGGGATGGTGAGGAAAGGAAAGGATTACACCGATAACAAATCGCTTGTAAGGGATTACATCTCTGCCGAGGAGCTGTGGGCCTGCACCACCTGCAACGCCTGCGCCATGGAGTGCCCCGTCAGCATCAACCATCCCACCCTTATCCTCGACATGCGACGCTACTTAGTGATGGAAGAGGCCGCCGCCCCCGGCGGCATCAACACCATGTTCACCAACATCGAGAACAACGGTGCGCCGTGGCAGTTCTCACCCGAGGATCGCTTGCTGTGGGCTAAGGACCTGAAGAGTGCCGCCGGTCAAGAAATAAAAGTGCCGGTAATGGCTGAATTAGCCGGCCAGGGTAAGAAACCCGAATACCTCTTCTGGGTCGGCAGTGCCGGCGCCTTCGACGACAGGTATAAAAAGGTGACACGCGAATTTGCCAAGATCCTCGATTACCTTAAGACCGACTATGCCGTGCTGGGCACCGAAGAGACCGATAGCGGTGACATCGCACGCCGCGCCGGTAACGAGATGCTTTTCCAGATGCAGGCCCTGACCAATATCGCCACACTGAACGGCTACAGCATCAAAAAGATCGTTACTTGCGATCCGCACGATTACAACACCATGAAAAATGAATACCCAGATCTGGGCGGCCGCTATGAAGTGATGCACCATACCCGGTTCCTGCGTGACCAGATCAGGGCCGGCAACATCAGGATCGACGGCGGACCGTTCCGGGACAGCACCGTCACCTTTCACGACCCCTGCTACCTGGGTCGTGGCAACGGCGAGTATGAGGCACCCCGTGAGATTCTCAACGCCATCCCCTGCATGAAGAAAGAGATGAAACGTCACAGGAGCTTTGCCCTATGCTGCGGCGCCGGCGGCGGTCAGATGTTCAAGGAAACCGAACCGGGTAACAAAGAGGTGTTCATCGAACGGATCGAAGAAGCTATCGCCACCGGCGCCGATATTGTCGTCACTGCCTGCCCCTTCTGCATGACCATGATGACGGACGGCATCAAATACAAGGATAAGGTCGAGGTGATAAAAAACCTGGATATTGCCGAACTCGTTTCTCAGTGTCTGTCATTATAAAAACCGATCATCATCCCATCATTACCAAGATTTCTAATCGTTCATTTTTCATTTTTCATCTTTCATCTTTCATCTTTCATCTTTCATCCTTCATTCACCATTCCTCCTTCATATTCAAAATAACGCTACCTTTGCCGGAAATTTCATTTCATGGCACTACGGCATACTGATAATACGACCAGGGAAGTGCCCCGGAAAAAGATCACGCGTGAGGGTCTGAAGCGTCTGATGCGTCTCTTCCGTTTTGTGCAGCCCCATCGTGGCACCTTTGCCGGCGGCATGGTCTTCCTGATCCTCTCCAGCCTGTCCGTTCTGGTCTTCCCCATGCTCATGGGCGACCTCATCGATTCGGCCCGTCATGGCACCATCGAAGGCATCAACAGGATCGGCCTCATCCTCATCGGCGTTTTCGTCCTGAATGCCGTCTTCTCCTATTTCCGCATCTACCTCTTCGCCAAGGTGACGCAGAAGACGCTGGCCTTGCTGCGACAGACGACATATAATCACCTTATCACCCTGCCCATGGTCTTTTTCTCCGGTCGCCGTGTGGGTGAGCTGAACAGCCGCATCTCGGCCGACATCTCGCTGCTGCAGGAGACCTTCACCACTACGCTGGCGCAATTCATCCGTCAGGTCATCACCATCATTGGCGGCATCGCCCTGCTGATCTACATCTCGCCGCGTCTCACCTTAGTCATGCTGAGCCTGGTGCCCGTCGCGGCCATTCTGTCACGGGTCTTTGGATTATACATACGCCGTTTATCAAAAGAAGCTCAGACCAAGGTAGCCGAATCGAACACCATCGTGGAGGAGACACTGCAGGCCATCGCCAGTGTCAAGGCTTTTGCTAACGAAGCCTTCGAAATGCTGCGCTACAAGAAAAAAACCGACGAGGTCATCGACATCTCGCTGCGGGGAGCCCGGTGGAGAGGCCTCTTCGTGTCGTTCATTTTTATGGCTCTCTTCGGCTCCATCGTCGCCGTGGTATGGTACGGCGTGTCGATGGTCAACCGCGGCGCAGGCCTCACCACCGGCGATCTGATCAAATTCGTCCTCTATACCGTCTTCATCGGCGGTTCCATCAGCGGTATGGCCGAGCTGTACTCCCAGCTGCAGAAAGCTATCGGCGCCACCGAGAACCTCCTCGATATACTCGATGAACAGGCCGAGCCCGTCAACCTCCCCGGGGCCTCATCAATGGATTGCTGCAGTGGCAGTGTCGCCTTTCATGGGGTATCCTTTGCCTATCCCACCCGCCCCGATGTGCCGGTGCTTAAAAATATCACCTTTTACATGGAAAAAGGGCAGCATGTGGCTCTGGTGGGTCCTTCCGGCGCCGGCAAGAGCACCATCACCGCCTTGCTGTTACGTTTCTATGACCCCGACGAAGGCCGGATACTCATCGACGGCCGGGATGCCCGTGATTATGACCTGACCGAACTGCGCAACCACATGGCCATGGTGCCTCAGGAGGTGCTGCTGTTCGGAGGCACCATACGTGAAAATATTGAATATGGCAAGCCCGGCGCCGCCGAGGACGAGATCGTCGGTGCGGCACGGCAGGCCAACGCCATGGAGTTTATCAGGCGTTTCCCTTCCGGTCTCGACACCATGGTCGGCGACCGTGGCGTCCAGCTGTCAGGAGGCCAACGCCAGCGCATAGCCATCGCCCGTGCCATACTTAAAGACCCGGCCATACTCATCCTCGACGAGGCCACAAGCAGCCTCGACACCGAGTCGGAACGCCTCGTCCAGAATGCCTTAGACAAGCTCATGGAAGGAAGAACCACACTCGTCATAGCCCACCGGCTCTCCACCATTCATAATGCCGGCAAAATAATCGTCATCGACCATGGCGTGGTCATCGAAAGCGGAACACACGATGAACTGATGGCGAAAGAGAATGGCGTTTACCGGAACTTAAGCACCTTGCAGATTGATATGCTTTCCTGAAAGATGGGAGATTCAACAGGCAAGATGATCCCCCGCAAATTGAGACCCTCATTGTATATTTTGTTTAACTTTGATTTATGTTTCAGGAACTGTTGAAAACCGTCACCCAGGCATTTGATCAAAAAGGGATCGGATACATGATCTCCGGCAGCCTTGCCCTCAACGTTTACAGTATCCCCAGAATGACCATGGATATTGACATTATTGTTGAGATTAACAAGGCAAACCTTGACGATTTTCTGGGGATTTTTTCATCGGGGTATTATCTGAATGAGGAAACCGTCAAACAGGAGGTCGGCCGGAAAGGGATGTTCAATGTCATAGATCATAAAACCGGATTGAAGATTGATTTCATTGTGAGGAAAGATACGGAATACAGGAGACTTGAATTTTCCAGAAAGATCCTTAAGCAACTTGATGATCTGAGTGTGTGGATGGTTTCAGAAGAAGATCTAATCATCTCCAAAATAGCATGGATTCAGCAATTACAGAGCGAGAGACAGATTGAAGATATTAAACTGCTGATGTCTTCTCCGGGACTTGACAAAGGGTACATCACTCACTGGTGTGAAAAATTGAGTCTGAATACTTTTGGATTGCTTTAAGACATGACAGACACCTCAGCGGAAATCAGATCAAAACAGCTCGGGATATTCCTCGCCAAAACAGAAGCGGAACGGTTCAGGATAGGTGATGAGCTGAATGATTTCGGGCGAAAAGTGATTGAAAGCCTGATACGGCAGGAACAGCCCGGCATCTGTGATGCAGACCTGAAAATAAATGTATTTAAAAGATGCTATTCGACACTTTTTCCACCCGATGAATTGAAGAAGATCATTCACTCAATGAGAGTTTATCTCGCCTATAATAATGTACAATAGTCCCCAGTCACTCCCCTTTCATCTCTTTCACGGCCTTTATCAACTCCGGTAATATCTTGTGAACGTCTCCCACAATGCCGTAATCGGCTGCTTCAAAGATGGGTGCTTCGGGATCTTTGTTTACCGCCACGATGAACTTTGACGAGCTGACGCCTGCCAGGTGTTGTATGGCGCCGGAGATGCCGAAGGCCATATAGAGGTTTGGAGCAATGATCTTGCCTGTCTGCCCTGTATGCTCTTCATGAGGGCGCCATCCTTCGTCCGACACAGGACGTGTGCAGGCCAGCGCACCACCCAGGATGCCGGCAAGCTCTTCCAGCGGTCCCCAATATTCCGGGCCTTTCATGCCACGACCGCCCGAAACCACAATCTCGGCATCGGTCAGGATGACTTTGCCGGTAACCTTCCTGACGTCTGTGATCCTGGTTCTGAAGTCATCGTCATTTAATTCAATGTTATATTGTTCTATTGTTATATTGTTAGGGGTTTCGATGACTTTGAAAGCGTTCTGGGAGAGGGTGAGAATTTTGACGGGCGATTTGATGACCACGTCGGCGAAGGCTTTGCCGGAGAAAACCTTCTTGGGTACGGTGAAAGGCTCCAGGCTCAGCGGCAGGCCGGTGACACCCGATCCCATGCCGGCCTTCAGCCGCACTGCCACCCGGGGCGCCAGAGCCTTGCCGGTGAAGTTATTTGACAGAATGACGATGGGGGCATCTTCCTTCAGGGCGGCCTGGGCTATGACCGAGGCATAAGCCTGGTTCACCAGCTCTTCCAGCCGGCCATTCTCCACCGTCAGCACCTTGCCGGCACCATAATGGCCCAAAATCTTTAACTCTTCTTCAGGGACTTTACCGATGGACAGCGCCGTGATGCCCGTGTTCAGCATCTTGCCGAGCGCATGGGCATACGACACCGACTCAAAGGTCAGCTTCTTGAATTTCCCGTCCCAGTTTTCAGTGTAAATTAAAATGGCCATATCATTAATGTGTTGATTAGCTGATTAGCTAATGTGCTAATTAATTGTTTGATTTGTTGATTTTGAAGTTGATATAATTTTATTTAATACCTTTTTAATTGATTGCATCTGTTCAATTAATTGGTCACAATCAGGATAATTTTCAGAGCTTTTACACAACTGTAACCAATAATCTGTTTCCTCTGCTTCTTTTGCAGCGACCTTCATTTTATGAATAAAATCCAGTCTGCTTTCGGCATTTTGTGCTTCCCTAATATTTGCTCCTATCGATGTACCGGATTTAAATAATTGATTTGCTATTATATACTTCCTATTCCCATCTAGCTTTTCACTGTACTCCATAATACCCAATGCAAATTTAAATGTCAACTGTGCGATTAAATTATCCTTTAACTTATCCATCCCTTCAGTCCTTTCTTCAATTTAAAAATTGCCAAATATCATATCATCAAATAATCAGCATATCAGCTAATTGGCTAATCAGCACATCAACTCAGATTACTTTCGCTTCATTATGCAGCAAGTTCACCAGCTCCTTCACATTCTCCGCATCCACCAGCTTGCATTTGGCTTTGGCAGGCGGAAGGTGATAGCCGACGTAGGCCGTCATCGTCTCGGCAGCCACCGGTTCCACGACCTTCAGAGGTTTCTGACGTGCCATCATGATGCCGCGCATAGAGGGTATCCGGGGCTCGATGGCGATGCCTTTCTGGACGATGGCCACAAAAGGTGTCTGGACTGCCAGTGTTTCCTTGCCGCCGTCGATCTCCCTGTTGACGCTGACCTCGTTATGGTGCACATGCAGGGCCGACACGGCCGATACCGACGGTATGCCCAGCATCTCCGACACCATGCCGCCGACCATTGAACCGTTGTAATCGCTCGATTCGATACCGCAGAGGATAATGTCATAGGATTCATTTATAACCACCTGTGCTATCTGCGAGGTCACAAAATAAGCATCCGGCGCTTCGGCATTGACCCGTATGGCCTCGTCGGCACCGATGGCCAGCGCCTTGCGCAAAGTGGGCTCCGTCAGGGCCGTCCCGACAGTGATAACCGTTATTTTCTCTATTCCGCTTGCGGGCTCCTCTTTTAACTGTAATGCCCTTGTCAACGCCAGCTCATCCCACGGATTGATGATCCATTGCACACCGGCCGTATCAAAAGCCTTATTGTCGGAAGTGAAACGAATCTTGGTCGTCGTATCGGGAACGGAACTTATACAAATCAGGATGTTCATGGTAAAATATTGTTATACTGTTATATTGTTATATTGTTAATTTATTACTTGTGAATTTGATCAGGTGATTTATTCCTTTAATTAATCTTGTTAGTTCATCCAGGATTTTATCGTGATTTTCATTTGAAAGCAATTTTCTGACCTTAGCCTTTTCATTCCAATCTAAAGTTTCCTTGATGGATCCAAGACCAATTCTGTAAAACCTGATTTTATCATTTTTTGAGTACCGGCCAAAACCCTCAGCAATATTGGCCGATATTGAATCGGAAGCCCTGATAAATTGTTTTCCAACAGTATCTTTACTGAAAAAGTCCCATTCTCTGACAATATCCCAAATTAAATTACTCAAATTAAATGCTGTCTTATACGCCTGAATATCATTAAGCTTCAAATATTTCTTCTCCATACCAACCCCCAACAATGCAACAATTAATTTATTAAACAATTGAGCAATTGAGCCATCTCCCTCATATCTTCATCAGCTGCCTCACAATGACTATTTTCTGTATTTCCGACGTCCCCTCATAGATTTGTGTCACCTTGGCGTCGCGCATCATTCTTTCCACATGATATTCCCTGACATATCCGTAGCCGCCGTGTATCTGGACGGCCTCGGTGGTGACCTCCATGGCTATGTCGGCAGCATACTGTTTGGCCATGGAGCTGGCCAGACCAAAGGGCAGGCCCTGGTCCTTAAGCCATGCCGCCTTGAGGACGAGGTTTTGTGCCGCTTCTATTTTCACTGCCATGTCGGATATCTTGAATGCCACAGACTGGTGGTTGATGATCTCCGTGCCGAAGGCTTTTCTCTGGCGGGCATATTCCAGCGACCGCTCAAAGGCGCCGGTGGCTATGCCCACGGCCTGTGCGGCGATGCCTATCCTGCCCACCTCGAGGAGTTTCATGGCCAGTTTGAAACCGGTGCCGTCATCACCGATCCTGTTCTCTTTAGGTACCTTCACATCGGTAAACATCACCGAGTGGGTGTCGGAGCTGCGCATGCCCATTTTGTTCTCATGGGGTGCCAGGGTGATACCCGGCGTATCGTTGTCGACGATGAACGCGTTAATGCCCCTGTGTTTCAGCTCCGGATGGCTTTGGGCAAATAAAATATAGACGGCGGCATGGTTGGCAGTAGAGATCCAGTTCTTGGTGCCGTTGACGAGATAATGGTAGCCCTTGTCTTCGGCCAGGGTCCGTTGCTCGGTGGCATCGGAGCCGGCTTCAGGCTCCGACAGAAGAAAAGCACCAAGCTTCTTTCCTGTGGCCAGATCATTAAGGTATCTCTCTTTTTGCACCTCCGTGCCGTATTTCTCGATGCCATAACAGACCAGTGAATTCTGAACAGAGAGGATGATGCCTATGGAGCCGTCCACCTTTGATAATTCTTCCAGGGCCAGAATATATGCTATGGTGTCGAAGCCGCCTCCGCCGTATTTGGGATCGACCATGATACCTGTAAAACCCAGCTCGGCAAGTTTTTTCATGTGCTCCGCCGGAAATTCGGCTTTCTCATCCCTTTCGATGACATCCTTTATCAGTTCCCGCTGGGCGTAATCGCGTGCCGCCTGCCGGATCATCAACTGTTCCTCGGTAAATTCAAAATCCATGGTATATTTTTTATTCTTGGTGATAGGTACCTGATTCCACTGTGCCTCTGCGGTTTTATCTTATAACCTTAAACCGCGGTGAACAAAAATACGAAAATTGGTTAAATGGCAAGATCGAATGGTAAATGTATCCACGTTCACCTGATATGGCTGATAAAACTTATCATTCTTTTTAACGCCAGAGCCTCCGCCTGCTGATGTGGCACATGACCGCAGCCCGGTATGATCTCCGCTTCCACCGTTCCTTTCACCCCTTTTCGTATCGCTTCCAGTTGCGCCACCGTCCCGTATTCATCGTCAGCGCCCTGAATGAAAAGAACGGGGGCCTTAATTGAAGGGAGACAGGATTCAATGTTCCAATTCCTGTTTTCCGGGTCCGTCCATACGTTCACCCAGCCCCAGAAGGTTGAATCGGTATGATCGCCATGGTATTTGACCAGACGTTCCTTCAGGTCGCTGTAATTATAGCTCATGACGGCCGATTGCAATCCCCTTTCCGCTATTTCTTCCACCAGTACATGCGGAGCTTCCAGTACCAGACCCCTGACCCTCTCGGGAAACACGGAGGCATAGATCAGGGCAATGGAACCGCCGTCGCTGTGACCGATGAGGATGAGATCCTCTGATATCCCAAGTTTATCCAATATTTCGGGCAGGACTGTGAGCGCTTCCACGTGCAGGAAATCGGGCTTCCTGGCTTCTTCCAGGGCGTCGGAATAGCCGTAGCCGTAACGGTCGTACACCAATGCTGGCATCTGCAGGCTGTCACTCACCATAAGGGGAAAGTCCTTCCATTTGTCGATGCATCCGAGTCCTTCATGAAGAAAAACCAGGACAGGTTGTCCGGCCCTCTTCAAATGATGATTGATGATCTGATAAAAAAGCCTGTGCCCTCCGGCTGTCAACGAAAATTTTTGACTCATCCCCACTTATAATGACATATTAACCATCTGATTTTTCGCCGTTTCAAACTCATTTATTATCTCCTGTACGATCATCTTCACAGGCTTGATTTCATTCACCATTGCCGATGCCTGGCCTATCTCGAGTTCACCCTGCTCGGTGTCACCTTCGAACATACCCTTACGAGGCCGGCCTTTTCCTAACAAATAGCGCAATTCGTCAGGGCCGGCACCTTTATCCTCGAGTTCCTGCACCTGGCGGTAAAATTCATTTTTGATGATCCTGACGGGGATGATCTTTTTAAGGGTGAGGATGGTATCGCCGTCATGTGCCTCGATGATCTTTTGTTTAAAGGAGGGATGCGCCGATGATTCGAGGGAGGCGGCAAAGAGGGTCCCTATCTGAACGCCGTCGGCGCCGAGGGCCATGGCGGCGAGCATGGCGCGGCCCGAGGCAATGCCGCCGGCCGTTATCAGGGGTAGGGTGACAACCTGACGGACCAAGGGTGTCAGCACCATGGTGGCGGTCTCCTCAGCACCGTCGTGACCGCCGGCTTCAAAGCCTTCAGCCACCACGGCATCGACACCGGCCTCATGGCATTTGACGGCAAAACGCGTGTTCGACACCACATGCGCCACGGTGATCCCCTTATCATGGAAAAAAGAGGTGAAACGCTTCGGATTACCTGCGGAGGTGAAGACGATCTTCACACCTTCTTCCACAATGACATGGACGAGTTCCTCCACCTGGGGATAGATGAGCGGCAGATTCACTCCAAAGGGTGACGCTGTGGCATCACGTGTTTTGCGTATATGGTGCCGCAGTGTGTCAGGGTACATGGAACCGCTGCCGATCAGGCCGAGGCATCCGGCATTGCTGACGGCCGATGCCAGCTCCCAGCCGCTGCACCAGATCATGCCACCCTGGATGATGGGATAAGTTATGCCAAATAACTCATTTATCCTGTTTGGCATCCCTCTCTTCGGTTTTATAAACCTCGATGGTGTAATCGGAGGCGAGGGCCGCAATGGCGCCCACTGCAGCAAGGATGGGTGCCAAAACGGCGCCCACGACGCCAAAAGTCAGCGGGAACTCGACAATGCTCTTGCCCTCCGTGTTCTTGATCACGATCCTCCGGATATTACCTTCGTGGATGATCTCCTTCACTTTCCTGAGGAGATCTTCACCTTTCACTTTGAATTCTTCCTTGAACTCTTTCATAGTGCGTGTGTTTATTATGCCCTTTTATAGATGATGGATACGACCGTGATATCGTCGCCACCCATGTTGATAGTCATGCCGTAAGGTCTGTCATGGGGTATGGTAAGCTGCGCATTGCCGGCGTTGCCGGTGAGCTGTTCCCAGATGGTGACGGCCTGGTGCACGCCGGTGGCGCCGGTGGGATGACCCCATCCTATCAGACCACCTGTGGTGTTCATGGGTATCCTGCCCTGACGTGACGTGTTGCCGGCAGCGATAAAGTCGGCACCCTCACCGGGCCTGGCAAAACCCAGAGCCTCAACGGTGAGGATGGCAGCGATGCTGAAACAGTCGTGGATCTCGATGGTAGCCACATCATTGATGGTGATACCGGCGGATTCAAGGGCCTGTTTGGCTGCTTTTTTTATGGTGGTGAGCTCGGTGAAATCGGGCGGATCGTTGGTGATGTTACGTTCCACCTGTGCCCAGCCCATGACTTCCACCGCCTGACTTTTAGGTATGCCAACCCTTTCCAGTCCTTCCTCCGATACAATGGCAATGGCGGAGGCAGCATCAGACACCTTTGAGCAGTCCAGTACACTGAGAGCGCTGACGAAGGTGTCACCATTGATCTTCACGCTGTGGTATAATTTCTCCAGGTCCTCCACCTTGTTCTCGTATTCCTGTGCCGTAGGACATAACCTGGCGTTTTCAACGGCATTGCGAAACCACCGGGCCATGCCTTTCCTGGTCCTCTCCTGGCCGTATTTTTCGTAATAGGCCCCGGCTCTGTCGCTGAACTGTCCCGGAAAGAAATAAGCGTGGCCGTTTTTTCTTTTCTGATACCACCCGGCGCCTGCCAGCACATCGGCGCCATAGATTGCTTTCATGGAGTTCTGCACCTCCACGCCCACAGCCAGTACCACCTCCGCTGTCTCGGCCAGCACCGATTTGATGCCGCTCATCAGGGCGAGAGCGCCGGAAGCACAGGCCCCCTCGGTACGCAGGCAGGGTTTCCACTGAAGACCCTCATCGATCATGGGGATAAAACCTGCCAGATGACCCTGTTTGTTGAAACGGGCGGCCATGAAATTACCGATGACACCCTCATCCACGTTCTCCGCCCCACCTATCTGCCTCAGCGTGCCCTGACCTGCCTCACGGATGTAATATTCCAATCCCGGCCTTGGTTTTTTAGGATCAAATTCTTTGCGGCCTGTGCCCAGTGATACCGTATTGTAACCGGCAACCATGTAAACTTTTCTTCTTAGCTTTTTCATGTGTGAAATCGTTTTTTTATCTTCTTTCCAATGTACCTGATATATTCATGGTTTCCCGGAATTTATTTATCACTTGTAAAAAATCTTTCAAACAATAAACAATTCAGGGTTATAAATGACTCAATATTTAAATGAAACAGTTGATTCACAGAACAAAGCTATGAACCGGTCAATCAAAATAGTCGTTAATGGGTCCGTAGGCGTGATAAAAGCCTGTGAGCAGGACGGTATTGACATCGTTCTCATTGAAAGCCACCTTGTCGGCCACCAGCTTTTTACCGATGGCCTTCGACCGTGAGCCGTATTTCTTTGCAAGAACGGCACCGGGTGTTTGCATGGCATGCAGTTCCGTAAAATAGGTCATGAGCATGGTAGCCTTTTTATCCCTGCTGAAATTGACCACTTTCCAGGGTTTGTATGACTGGGGCAGGGCTCCTAGGGCGGCATCGCAATGTTCCATAAACCCTGACACAGACACGTATTCCTTTTTATCCGTGTCAAAGACAGCCACGGGTCTGCCTTTTTCATACCTGAAGAACCCGTCTTTCTGGGTGCCGTCGGAAAACTGTCCGCCTTTAACTCTCAGCTCCATCATCCTGTCTAAGAGATCGCTGTGCAGATCTTCGTCTTTCATGTAAGGATTCATCACCTTCATGATGAACTGTGTGACGTCGATGCCCACATAATCGATCAGCTGAAAGATGCCCATGGGTCTGACCAGAAACTCCTGCGACACCCTGTTGATCATATAAATGGCTTCGTACAAGGGTCTGTCGTGTGCCATTTGCAGGGCTTCGTTGATACCGTGGAGGGCATCGCGCATGAAATGACCGTTACCGATGAATCCGGCCACATCGTGAGCGGGGACGATCACTTTCTTCAGATTACCGGCCAGGGCTCTGGCAAACTCCGTCATCGCAGGCACCGTCGCATCGGTGACGATCAGCTCCACCAGTCTCTGAACAGCCGGTGGGTTATAGAAATGAAAACCCAGAATGCGGCCTCCCAGACCGGCCTCCTGATCGATGACATGAATGGGTACCGACGAGGTGTTGGTGAAAAACCATGGCTTATGAAGGTTGTTCCGGTCGATCTGTGAAAAAATCCTGACCTTGAGATCCTTGTCTTCATTCACCGCTTCAAAGATCAATGTGGAGTCGTATGCTGCTTCAATCTTCGTCCCGGGTCGCACAATATTGAGAACATCAAAGATGTACTGTTCAATGATCTCGGAATTTTCCACCAGGTCTTCCCTGTCGGCATACCATCGCCGGAGGAGGACGGTTTTCTTCTCCGCTATTTTCTGCACTTGCTTCTCGAGGTATTTCATCAGTCCTGACAAACCTGCACTTGACACGTCAACGGCATTAAGCACGAACATTTTGTCTTTATTTTCAGGTTTAAGGCTCAGGTCGGCCATTTCCACGGCCGTCAGCAATAAAATGCCGCTGCCCATTTTCCCGGCAGCGCCAAGCACGGTCACATTCTGCAATTTTTCTTCGTGATTCATTTCTCTTTATTTTAATCATTCATTTAATAACATCAGCCCGCAGGAAAATATTGATCATTTGTTATTTTTCCTGCCAGTTGGGTTTTCTTTTTTCGAGAAAAGCCTTCATACCTTCTTCTCCTTCGCCTTTGAACTGGGATCCGAAGTACACCGATTCCAGGTCGCAACCCTCCTTAAAACCCAGCTGCATTCCTTCGCGGGCCACATATTTCACTTTGCGGACGGCTTTAGGTCCCTTGGAAGCTATCAGGGTGGCTATCTTCATAGCTTCCGGCATCAGTTGCTCGGGTTCCACGACTTTCTGTACCAGGCCTATGCGGAGGGCGTCGTCGGCGCCGATCATTTCTCCGGTCATCAGCAGGTAGAGGGCATCGCCCATGCCTACCAGGCCAGGCAGGCGTTGTGTGCCGGCATATCCCGGTATCATGCCCAGGCTGACCTCGGGCTGCCCGAATTTGGCCCTGGAACTGGCAATCCTGAAATCACAGCCCATGGCCAGCTCCAGGCCTCCTCCCAGAGCATAGCCGTTAATAGCGGCAATAACCGGTATTTCCATGTTTTCCAGGCTGCGGAAAGTGTTCTGCCCGATCCTCGAAAAACCTTCGCCCTGCGATGGCGTCATATCAACCATCTCAGCTATATCGGCTCCCGCCACAAAAGCCTTACCCTCACCGGTGATGATCATCACTCTGACCTCACTCTTAGCTGAAATAGTGGCGATGACCTCATCCATCTCTCTGAAAAACTGAGAGTTCAAAGCATTCAAAGCCTCGGGCCGGCTGATGGTCACCAGGGCCACGTGATCCTGGATGTCAACTTTTAAAATCTTAAATTCCATAAGTAATTTTTCAAAAGATGTGGTGATTATTCTGTTAAATAACTAACAATAGTTTTTTGTCACAAATATAAAAATATAACCTGCAATGACGAAATATTTGAAAAAAGCTGAGGAATAAAAACCGTTAAATTTGCCAGGCCAGACATCCCTTATGAAATTTTCCCTGTTTGACACGGGCTCCATTAAAGTCAAACCTGGTGATCTGTTCCTTGGAATATCAGAGACGGGGTGCCAAAGTCATTACCCTATTGACGAAAACGGGCTTTGCACACTATCATTACGCACTTTGTTAATTGCGGATGGGCCCAGGAAAATCATCACCGATACGGGTATTGGCAACACCATTCATAAGGATTTTCTGAACCTTTACGGGTACCGTCCCGGAAGGTCTCTGGCCGCTCAACTGGCTGACCTGTCGGTCGGTACGGAGGATGTCACCGACGTCATCCTGACGCATTTGCATTTCGACCACTGCGGGGGAAATGTCGTCAAAGACAGTGGGAAGACCTTAACCGGAAGCTCATATACACCGGCTTTCCCCCATGCTGTTTATTGGGTCAGCCGGAAACATTGGGAATGGGCATGTGATCACGACCACCGCGAACCGGATACCTATTTCGATCACACCTTTATCCCTTTAAAAGAGAAGGGTAACCTTCATCTCATGGAAAAAGAAGAGACGATCATACCCGGTATCGACGTGGTGTTCTGTGACGGTCATACCATGGGATTGATGCTACCGCTCATCCGCACGCACCGCTGCACCGTCGCCTTTGCAGGTGATCTCATCCCCACAGCGGCGCATGTGAATCCGGCTTGTCAGATGAGCTACGATCTCGATCCTGTGAAAAACAGGAAGGAAAAAACAAACTTTCTCGGGAAAGCCGTTCAGGAGGGTTGGACGATCGTGCTGCAGCATGATCACTACCATGAATGCTTCGGAGTGGAAGCGACAAGGGATGGTTATGCTATAAAGGAATTACGTTCACTTGAATCCCTGTGACGCTCAGGGGCAGTTCATTTTAACGCGGTCGGCAACCACACCATGAATCCTCTCAACAGGTATCCTGTCCTGTTTCATCGAATCCCTTTCCCTGATGGTGACGGTATCATCCTGCAGTGTCTGATGATCTATGGTGATGCAATAGGGAGTGCCTATGGCATCCTGGCGGCGGTAACGTCGTCCGATGGTGTCTTTATCCTCATAGAAACACATGAACTCGTACTTGAGCTTATCCATGATCTCACGGGCTTTCTCGGGCAGCCCGTCTTTCTTCAACAAGGGCAGCACCGCCACTTTGACGGGGGCAAGGAAAGGAGCCAGACGCAACACCACCCGTTCGGAACCATCGTCCAGCACCTCTTCATGATAGGCATGACTCAAAACGGCAAGAAACGTCCTGTCAAGCCCCAGAGAGGTCTCGACCACATAGGGAACATAACTGCTGTTGGTGTCAGGATCAAAATATTGCAGTTTTTTGCCCGAAAATTTCTGTTGTGCTGCCAGGTCATAATCGGTCCTGGAATGGATCCCTTCGATCTCCTTATACCCTATCGGAAACTCAAATTCAATATCGAAAGCGGCATTGGCATAATGAGCCAGTTTCTCATGCTGGTGATAACGGTACTTGTCGGCCGGTATCCCCAGGGAGCGATGCCATTTCATGCGTTCCTCCTTCCAGAAAGCGAACCATTCCATCTCCTCGCCGGGCTTGACGAAGAACTGCATCTCCATCTGTTCAAATTCCCGCATGCGGAAGAGGAACTGCCGGGCCACGATCTCATTGCGGAAGGCTTTGCCTACCTGTGCTATGCCGAAGGGTATCTTCATACGGCCTGTTTTCATCACATTGAGGAAGTTGACGAATATACCCTGTGCCGTTTCGGGGCGCAGGTAGATGGCACCGGTCTCGTCGCCGACGGAACCCTGTTGGGTGGAGAACATCAGGTTGAACTGACGCACCTCCGTCCAGTTCCTGGTTCTTGAAATGGGACATACAATCCCCAGCTCTTCAATGAGCTTCTTGATGTCGGCCAGGTCATTATTGTCCATGTCTTTATACAGCCTGGCGGCGATGGCCTTGCGCTGGGCTTTGAGCTCGAGGATCCGTGGCGAGGTCGTCAGGAACTTCTCCCTGTCGAAAGCGTCACCAAAACGCCGGGCCGCTTTTTCAACCTCTTTGTCGATCTTCTGTTCGATCTTGGCCATGTGATCTTCCACAAGCACATCGGCACGGTACCGTTTCTTTGAATCCTTGTTGTCGATCATCGGATCGTTGAATGCGTCGACGTGTCCCGAGGCCTTCCACACCATCGGATGCATGAAGATAGCCGCATCGATGCCGACGATGTTCTCATGGTATTGCACCATCGCTTTCCACCAATGGTTGCGGATGTTGTTCTTCAGCTCAATGCCGGTCTGCCCGTAATCATAAACGGCACTCAACCCGTCGTAAATCTCACTCGACTGGAAGACAAACCCATACTCCTTGGCATGGGAGATGATCTTTTTAAATAATTCATCGTTGTTCAACATGTTGCAAAAATAAAATATTTTCCCCGGCCATTAATTCATTATAGAAAGCGGCCGGAGCCGTCAGGTCGTGAACGGAATGACCATGAACACGACGACATCCCAAGCCGTGTGGCTGACCACATTGACCACCATCGACCGGTAATGCAGATAAAGCCATCCCCAGAACAATCCGCACACAAAAGCCGCGATGACCAGCAGGATATTGCCGCTGGCGAGGTGCATCAGCGAATAGATCAGCGTGGTCATGATGAGGCCCTGTATCCTGCCGAAACGAGCCATCAGGTTACCCTGAAGAAATCCTCGCCAGAAGAGCTCCTCACCGGGCCCGATGATGAAGACCATCAGCAGGATGATGCGGAGAGGTGAGGCCTGCCCCTTATAGGAGTATACATCACTGATCTGTTGCCCGCTATCACCCATGACATGACGCACAAAGAAATTCCCCGCCAGGAACACCACGTAAAGAATCCCGGCCGATATCAGGCCCGTCACTATTTTTTTTATGATCTTGTGCGACACATCCTCCCGCAGCGTCTGCCGGCAGGAATGATCCAGGATCAGGGCAAGGGTGAGGACCACCACCATGCTGAGGCTCATCCACCAAAAGAAATCAAGCGCCCCTATCCGTCTTAAAATAAACAGGGGTATGAACAGGGCCAAAGCCAGCAGGGTCACTGGGAAAACGTACCATTTGCCCGGAGGTGGGGTGCGGTGACCATTCATTGTGTTATCTGATAATGGCATAGATAAAAACCGACAGGATGCACAGAATACCGAAGATCAAATTGAGATTGGCTGTGGCGCCGTCAAGGGCAATGAAATCGAAAGGCTTTTTGGGATGATGACGCCTTAATGCTTTTCTCCATAATATTAACGCCACCGGCAGGGCCACGATGACGATCATGAAAGGCAGGGGCATGGCTGCCAGCCGAGGTGAGATCAGCCTGGGAATGAAAATCAGACCATAGATGATAATAAAAGGGCCGAAGATCATCAGGGCATAGTACCACAGGGAGCCTTTGTCGCCCAGCAGTGATGCCACCGTGTAAATGCGTCCTTTGTTATCGGAGATCATGTCACGCCAGTTATTGGCATGCAGGATGGCTATCACATGCATGGCGATGGGCACAGCCCAGATGACAGGTATCCATGAGAAGGTGACCGACTGCACATACCAGGCTCCCAGGGAGCCCAGGATACCAAAATCCATGAAAACGGCAAAATCACCTAACGCATGATACTTTAAGGATACTTTACCACCTAGGGTATAGAAAATACCTATGACCAGGCCCAGAACGCCAATGACCAGCAGAGGCCAGCCGCAGTACCACGTCAGGACCAGACCGATGAGAGTTCCCATGATAAAAAGAACCACCGAGGCCCGCGCCGCTTCACGGGTGGTTAAGATACCCCTGACGATACCGCCGCTGGCCGGCGTGGGAACGGTATCCAATCCTTTGTTGTAGTCACTGATGTCACTTAGAATATTGGCTGCGGCATGCAGAATGACCATGCCGACCAGGGCCAGGACAAAACGTACCGCATGAAAGGGATAGTGCCCGATAAAAGTGGCCAGCACCGTGCCGAAGATCACCGGCATGGTTGAAGCAGGCAATGAAAATGGGCGTATGGAAATGAACCATTTCTTAAAGAAATTAAGCGTAACATCATCCATGATCTCGTTATTATAGTGGATTATAAAAGAGCCGTCAAAGATAGGTTAAAATATAATTATTACTAAGAGTCAATAGATCTTGCCTCCATCCAACCATAAAAAAACCGGGGCAGGTGATTTAAATCCAAGTTTTTCATAACTTTCACCTGTGAATTGGGAGCGTATTGAATACACTTTTTAAACTAATTTGTCGTTCACATAAAACAAACGCCTAAGCCGTGAGCATCTATTCGAAAAAGAAGCGTTGGAAGCTCATCCTGTTTTTCATTGCGCTTATCATTGTATCGGGGTCACTTTGGTATTCCAGTTTTATGGTAAAGACCATCGCCACGAAGGAACGCCAGAACATCAGAGTGTGGGCTGATGCCGTCCAGCGCCGTGCCGATCTGGTCGGGTATACGCAGAGATTCTTCAAAACCATTGAAGACGAAGAACGCAAACGTGTCGAATTGCTGGCAGAGGCTACCGAACGCCTGGTCTATGCCAATAATTCCGAAGAGCTGACATTTTATTCCGATATCATTTCAGGGAATAACACCATCCCCGTCATCATGACGGATGAGAACGGTGTGATCACCGGAATAAAAAATATCGACATCGATACCTCCGTCGTTAAAAAGCTTGAGGGGCAACTGAAGAAAGAATTTACCGTTTACAAGCCCGTGAAAATGGATGTTTACGGGAATATCACCTACCTCTATTATAAAGACTCAAAGACTTATACCGAATTAAGGAATTACCTGGACGACCTGATCCAGTCTTTTTTCTCCGAGGTGGTGCTGAATTCCGTGTCGGTGCCGGTGATCATCACCGACAGCACGATGAGCAAGGTGCTGGAGTATGGCAACATCGACCGCCAAAAGATGAAAGATCCCATTTTCCTTCAAAAGACGATCGATGAAATGGTCACCCAGCATGATCCCATCGTCATCAACTTTACCGGACAGGGAAAACGCTACATCTTCTGGAAAGATTCCTATTTATTGACCCAGGTGCGGTATTATCCCTTTGTGCAGTTTGGTATCATCGGTGTCTTTCTGCTCGTGGCCTATCTGTTGTTCAGCACGGCCCGCAAAGCCGAACAAAACCAGGTGTGGGTGGGTATGTCCAAAGAAACGGCCCATCAAATTGGAACACCTTTATCTTCCATGATGGCGTGGATCGAGTTGCTGAAAATGAAACACCCCGATAACAACATCATTGCCGAACTGGAAAAAGACATCCAGCGCCTTGACAATATCACCGACAGGTTCTCTAAAATAGGATCACCGGCAAAACTCCATCCTGAGAACATCGTGAAAGTCATTTATGATTCCCTTGAGTACCTGAAACCACGAACGTCAAAGAAGATCAGCTACCACGTCAACCTTACCCCCGATGACGAGATCATTGTGCCGCTGAACCTTCACCTCTTCGAATGGGTCATTGAAAACCTGTGCAAGAATGCGGTGGATGCCATGGGAGGCAATGGTGACATTCACATCGATATTTCCGAGGATGACAAACATGTGTTTGTGGATGTGGCCGATACGGGGAAAGGCATCCAGCGTTCCAACCAAAAGGATATTTTCAATCCGGGTTTCACCAGTAAGAAACGCGGCTGGGGTCTGGGATTATCCCTGTCGCAACGCATTATCCAGGACTATCATAAAGGCAGGATATTCGTCAAGCAATCCGTCATTGACAAAGGAACCACGTTCAGGATCAGCCTCAGGAAATAGAATGAACAGCATGAGGCGATAAGTTATCTGTGTCAGGTCATTTTCCAATCGTTCCATGGCAGGTATTTATATCCATATCCCTTTTTGCAGGCAAAAATGTCACTATTGTAATTTTTTCTCTACCGCCTCGCGGCGTCACCGGGATGAATTCACCGGTCTTCTTCTTGAAGAGATGGCCCTGCAGCGTGATTATCTTTCGGGTGAGACCGTGACTTCGGTTTATTTCGGCGGAGGCACACCTTCGCTTCTGGATCCCGGTGCCATTCAAACCATCATGGATGGCCTGGGCAGGCATCACAGCTTTGACAGTGAAGCGGAGATCACCCTCGAAGCCAATCCCGACGACCTGACCGTGTCTTATCTGGGAGCGCTGCGCCGCACCCCCGTCAACCGGCTCAGTATAGGCATACAATCTTTCCACGATGACGATCTCATATACCTGAACAGAGCCCATGATGCCGCACAGGCGCTGGCATCCATACACCATGCGCTGGAGGCAGGCTTCACCCGTCTCACCATCGACCTTATCTATGGAATACCCACCCTGACTACCAAAAAATGGATGATCAACCTTCGTCAGGCACTGTCATATCAAATCCCTCATCTGTCGGCTTATGCCCTCACCGTCGAACCCGGGACGGCGTTGCAGATCCTCATCGACAAAGACAAAACCGGGCCGGTAAGGGAACAGGACAGCATTAGCCATTACCGGATGCTCTGCACAACAATGAGAGCGGAAGGCTATCAGCATTATGAAATATCAAACTTTTGCAAACCGGGTCATTATGCCCGTCACAATACCGGTTACTGGGCCGGTATGACATACCTGGGTCTCGGCCCCTCGGCTCATTCCTGTGACAGCCGGTCACGGCAGTGGAATGTATCCCTTCTTGAATCATACATGCGTGCCGTTAAAGACGGTGTGGTGCCTGCCGAAAAAGAAATCCTGACGGTCAGTAAAAAATATAATGAGTATGTGATGACCTCCCTCAGGACCATGTGGGGCTGTGATGTGTCATTTATCAAAACGGCTTTCGGTGAGGAATTTTATGACCTGTTTCAGCGTGAAGCCCTGCCTTACATCCATTCGGGACAGATGGTGACTGCAGGGAGTCACGTTCATCTGACCGATGAAGGCATGCTGTTCGCCGACCGTATCGCTTCCAATCTTTTTATGACCGGTGAGGGCTCCTGATGACCGTCACACATTTGTCCGGCCCTGTCACTTCTCTCTCAGTGCGATGCGCATCAGTACAGGCTGGTGGTCGGAAAAGGCAAATCCCGTTGCCAGGGTATGCACATTAAGAAGGGTGATGTTGGGCGACAACACATAGAAATCGATGATGGTGGTCGGGGAGGTGCCCTGTGAATAAGGCTTGTCGACATCGCGGTTCGTCGGCATTGATGGATCATAGCCCCATGTCCAGCCTTCAGGCAGAAAGTCACCGGGTATTCCGGGCATGATGGCTTTAACCTGATCGCCTGATGTTATCTGATTTTTGTCATACGGCAACGGATTCTGGTTCCAGTCGCCGCCGATGATCACATAGTTTCCGCGGGCGTATTCTTCCTCGATGGTTTTTTTTATGATGACGAGTTCCTTTTGGCGCAACAGGGCAGCATCGTCAAATGCCGAATTGTGGGTGTTGATGACCACCAGGTCATGGCCGTCAGACATCCGGTAACGTGTGAGGATGAAACACCTGTCGAGCAAAAAAAGCCTTTTGGGCCAGGGATAGCGTGACTGCAGGTTGTACCTGACGGCCTGCTGCGGTTGATAACGGCTCAGCAGCATGAGACCCGATTTCACGCTGCCCATGGGATTGCGCAGCGGCAAGGGGACAAACTTCGACACATAATTGTAAGCATAAACAGAAGCAAAGGAGCTTAAATGTTGCTGTATCTCATTGTCCTGATCGGTGTTATAGCTTCTCCGTGCCCGACGGTCCACCTCCTGAAGAAGAATAAAGTCGACCGAGTCATTTTTTATCAAAAGATCAATGATACCCTTCAGATAACGTCCCGCGTCCCCAGCTGAGGGTCTCACCTGCGTCCCCCCTTCATAAAAGAAATCCATTTCCCTGCCTAACCCGGCATAACCGATGTTCCAGGTCAGGAACGTCAGCGTATCTTTTATTTCCTTGCCTGCGTGACCCATTACCTTTAAAGGTTCACGGAGTGGCGGCCTGTATTCGGTAACGGTAAAATAAATGAGCACAGCACCTATGATCACTATAAATGCAATGATGAGGGATATCATGATACGGATGACATAATTAATCCCTTTTGGCATTGTAATATTTTTCAACTAAAGTAACTATTTTATCTGATATGTGAAGTTGTGTTGGTCGTCATTATCAAATAAATCATATGTCGTCGTCCGGGCGCTTTGCAAGTATTTTGTATTTTTACACATTCAAAGCCGGTAGCATGCCCATCTTAGGTACCATCATCAAGAAAGCCCTGGCCCTGCGAAGCAAGATCCCTCCCGAAACACGAAGGACGGACGGGGTGCGTTCCCAGAAAAAGGCTTTACGCAGACTGCTGCGAAAAGCACAGTTCACACATTTTGGAGAACACTATCATTTTGACGAGATACTGAGAAGCAACAACATCATCAAGTCATTCAAGGAGCTCGTCCCGGTGCATGACTATAATCTGATCTTTAAGAACTGGTGGTACCGGTCACTGAACGGAGAGCCGTATGTGGCCTGGCCAGGAAGGGTCAAGTATTTTGCCCTGAGTTCGGGCACATCCGAATCGTCGAGCAAACATATTCCCGTGACATCCGAGATGTTACGGTCAATCAAAAAAACAAGCATCCGTCAGCTTTTATCCCTGACCAAATACGATTTTTCACCCGAATTCTATGACAAAGGGGTACTGATGCTTGGTGGCAGCACACACCTGCAGTATAACGGAACCTATTATGAAGGTGACCTGTCGGGTATTTCAGCCAACACGATACCTTTCTGGTTCCAGCATTTCTACAAACCCGGACGGAGAATCTCAAAAGAAAGGGACTGGTCCACCAAACTGGAGGAGATCATAAAAAAAGCCGACAGCTGGGATATTGGCGTCATTGTGGGTGTGCCGGCCTGGCTTCAGATCCTTCTCGAAAAAATCATCCACCATTATCATCTCACCACCATCCATGACCTGTGGCCCAATCTCTCGGTATATGTCCACGGAGGGGTGTCGTTCGAACCGTATGTTAAGGGCTTTGAGAAACTGCTGACGCATCCTCTGGTGTACATCGAGACCTATCTGGCCTCGGAGGGATTTATAGCTTACCAGAGCCGTCCCCAAACCCATGCCATGCAGATGGTGCTTGACGACAGTTTGTTTTTCGAGTTTGTGCCGTTTAATGATCATAATTTCGACGAGGAAGGCGACATCAAAAAAGAAGTGGAAACATTGACCATCGGCGAAGTGGAGGAGGATAAAGAATATGCCCTGCTGCTCAGCAGCAATGCCGGGGCCTGGCGTTACCTGATCGGTGATACCATCAAATTCACATCAAAAGCCCTCGACGAGATCGTCATCACCGGACGCACCAAACATTTCCTGAACATCTGCGGTGAGCATTTATCGCAGGAAAACATGAACAGAGCCGTTAAGATGCTGGAGGATGAGTTTAACATCGAAATCAGGGAGTTTACCGTGACAGGCATCAAGTATGGTTCCATGTTCGCCCATAAATGGTACCTGGGAACTGATGATAAGATCAGCCCGGTGACGGCTAAACAAAAGATCGATGAGTACCTTAAGCTTCTTAATGATGACTACCGGGTTGAACGCATTGCAGCCATCAGGGATGTGGTCGTGGAAGTGCTGCCTTCCAGGCTTTTCTATGACTGGATGAAGCTGTGCGGCAAAGAAGGCGGACAGAATAAATTCCCCCGGGTTCTGAAGAAAAAGGCTGCTGCCGACTGGGAATCCTATCTCCAGTCTTTCAATCAAAAGAGTGAACAAGGATGATCAATTTATTTCTGGAAGGTATGCTGCTGGGTCTTGTTATTTCGATAACCATTGGTCCGGCTTTTTTTACCATCATCCAAACGGGCATCCAGCGCGGTTTTTATCCGGGATTCATCATGGCATTGGGTATCATGTTGAGCGATATAACCCTTATAGCCATCAGCTATGTGGGAGCATCTATCATTCCCGGCAGTACAAACAGCAAATTTTATATGGGACTCGTGGGAGGCATTATTCTGATTGCTTTTGGCATAGTCACCTTCAGAAGAAAACCTGAGATCCTGCTTCGGCGCAGCAGCAAATACAAAACACCCGTAAAAAAACCGGGTATCCTCACCTATTTTTTTAAAGGCTATTTCCTCAATATCCTTAATCCGTTTCTCTTTCTCTTCTGGCTGACAGTCATGGGATGGATCAAGACCAAAGCTGAAAACGCACACTTAATAAATGCTGCCGTTCCTTTTTTCTCAGGGGCTGTGGGTACCGTTTTTTGTTTCGACCTGCTGAAAAGTTTCATCGGCAACCGCATCAAGAAGTACCTTAAGCCCAGATTATTGCTGTGGATCAACCGGATCGTGGGATTAATACTGGTGGTTTTCGGAATCATACTGATTGTCAAAGTCGTCGCCTTCAGATAAGGCAAACCGATAGCAATTTTATATTTTACCTTTAACACTAAAACACCCGTACTATGAAATCAATTGGAAACAAGAATTGGTGGTTCCTCACCCTGAACGGGATTTTATTTATCATTCTGGGATTATTCATCATCTTTAATCCCAAAGGATTCCTGGAAGGGCTGATGCGCTTTTTCGGCATCATCGTGCTCATTGCAGGTGTTGCCCTTGCCGTCATCGGCGGCATATCAACGGAAAAACATCCGCGAAACTGGATTCTGATCCTGACCGGTATTCTCGATGCTGTCCTGGGCATCCTGATCATAGCCTTTCCGAAGACCACTTTTCAGATCATCATGCGGCTGATAGGCATATGGGCCGTTCTGGTTGGTATTTACCAGGTGTTTCATCTTACTTTCAGGACCGGTGAGATAAGCGATAAATCATTCTATCTTATCTCCAGCCTGTTTGCCATCATCCTCGGATGCCTGCTGATCTTTATTCCGCTGCCGGCCGGCATAGCCGTTGTCATCATCATCGGCCTGTGCTCACTGATAGCCGGAATATTGATGACCATCGTGTCATTCAGGATCAGAAAGGAAGGAGCCGGTCAGGCCGGACAAGACTGAAGCAGGGGGATCATATGATCTCGGGCTGGTCGCGCAGTTCGATGTCCTTAATATTCAACTGCAGCATGATGTTGCCATTCCACTCGTTTTCCTCGACGTGGTAACAGATATCGAAAAGCAGTCCTTTTTCGATGTAGTTGTAATAATCCCCAAGCTGGAAGGCGATGGCGGAAAAAGGGAAGCTCCTGATCTCGGGATGTGTCACCGTCAGTTTCAGATGGTTCTTGCCCACCTTGCGTACATAACCCGTATCGGCCACACCGCTGGTCAGGAAGACAGGTTTCATGTTGCCCGGGCCGAAGGGTGCAAATTGCCGTAAGATCCGGTAGAATTTATTGGTGATTTCATTCAGGTTGATCTTAAGATCGATCTCGATCTCGGGGACCAGCATCTCGTCAGTGATGGTCTTCATCACATAATTCTCAAAACGTTCGGAGAATTTTTCAAGATTTTCCGGTTTCAGCGACAATCCGGCCGCATATTTATGACCCCCGAAATGTTCGAGCAGATCGCTGCAGGCATCGATGGCTTCATATATATCATAATCTTTAATCGACCGTGCCGAGCCTGTGATGAGGCCGTTGGCGGAGGTCAGCACGATGGTGGGACGGTAATAGGTATCGGTGAGGCGTGATGCGACAATGCCGACGACGCCCTGGTGCCATTCGGGGTGGTAGACAACCGTTGTTTTTCTGTTAATCAGTTCCTGATTACTGGAGATGATTTCCAGGGCTTGCTGGGTTGCCAGTGAGTCCAGATTCCTGCGTTCGGTATTGAAGGTATCGATCTGCGCCGCCAGCTGGTTGGCGTACCGGATATCCTCACTGATGAGGAGCTCCACGGAATTCCTGCCGCTTTCGATGCGTCCTGCCGCATTGATGCGCGGTCCGATGAGAAAGACCAGGTCGCTGATGGTCAGCTCACGGTTGAAGATAAAATTGGAGGGATTATCCCTATCCTCATTGCGAGTGATATTGCAAAACTTAAGGATGGCTTCAAAGGCAGGCCGCGGATCGGAATTGATAAGTTTTAATCCGTGATAGGCCAGGATACGGTTCTCACCCGTGATGGGCACAATATCAGATGCAATGCTGACAACCACCAGATCGAGATACTTCTCCAGACCGGTGCAGGAGTTATTTTTTTTCAGATGATAAGCCTGTACCATTTTAAAGGCAATGCCACAGCCTGAGAGTTCTTTATACGGGTATGCGCAATCGACGCGTTTGGGATCGAGGACGGCATAGGCTTCAGGCAGAACATCGCCCGGACGGTGGTGGTCACCGATAATGAAATCAATGCCTTTTTCCCTGGCATAGCGGATCTTGTCAATGGCTTTTATTCCGCAATCCAGTGCTATGACCAGCTTGAACTGGTGTTCGTAGGCAAAATCAATGCCTTTGTAAGATATGCCGTAACCTTCCAGGTACCTGTCGGGGATGTAAAAATCGACCTGCGAATAAAATCCTTTCAGGAAAGTGTACATCAGGGCCACCGCCGTGGTCCCGTCGACATCATAATCGCCGTACACCAGGATCTTTTCATTACGGCTGACGGCGAGCTCAATGCGGTCAATGGCCTTATCCATATCCCTTATCAGAAAAGGATTGTGGAGGCTGTTGAAGTCGGGCCGGAAGAACTCTTTGGCATCCTCGAAGGTCAGGATGCCACGTTGCACCAGAAGCTGTGCTATGGGAAGGTCCACATTCAGTGCCTGGGCCAAATAATCAACCTTCTCAGGATCACCAAGTTTCTTTATGACCCAGCGTTTTTTCATACGCACACTTTTGCACTGGTAAAGATAGATAACTCAAGTGAAAAAAGAAAGGAAAATTTATAACTTTGTCGGGTATGCTTTCAAACGCTTTCCACAAGCCATTTTCACTCTTGGGCGACATCCGTTTCTGGATCGTTCTCCTGTTCATCGTCAGGTTATATGGCATCACCAATCCACCCCTTGAATCTGCCCACATCTGGCGCCAGGTTACCGTTAATATGGCGGCGAGGAATTTTCTGGAGACCGATCCTGACATCCTTTACCCCAGGGTGGATATGGCGGGTGAGAAAACAGGCATCACCGGCATGGAATTTCCCCTGCTGAACTATTCCATTTACCTGCTCTCGCTGGTTTTTGGATTTCAGCATTGGTACGGCCGGCTTATCAATCTTATCGTCACCTCCTTCGGGATCTATTTTTTTTACCTCATCCTGAAAAAATTCATATCCCCCCGCGTTGCCTTTTACTCCGGCATGAGCCTTCTGGTTTCAATATGGTTCATGTATGGCCGCAAGATCATGCCCGACACCTTCAGCATGTCGTTGATGCTCATCGGCATATACTACGCTTTGGTTTTTATGACGGAAGGCAAGTTATACCGGGTGATTGTATTCCTTGTTTTCTCAGGCCTGGGAGCGCTTTCAAAACTGCCTTCAGGCTATCTCCTCGGGTTGCTGGTCATCCCTTTATTTGATAAAACGATCCCCGGAGAGCGTAAATGGACGGTGGTCATCTCGGGGTTCCTGATCGTGCTGATGGCAGGCCTCTGGTATTTGTTCTGGGTTCCTCACTTAGTCAGCACCTTTGGTTTCTGGCATTTTTATATGGGCGAATCCTTCCGGAAGGGATTCTCCGACCTTGTGACCCATGCCGGTGGTGTCGCCGAAAAATTCTATTTCTCCGCTCTCTTCTCCTTTGTAGCCCTGGCCTTATTTGTCGCAGGTCTCATCCTGGCCTTCATCAGGAAAGAAAAATTAATGCTCCGTATCATAGGCCTTGCCACCCTGCTTTTCATCATCTTCATGATAAAGGCCGGAGCCACTTTTGCACGTCACAGCTATTATGTGATTCCCTATGTGCCTGTCATGGCGTTATTCGTGGGATATGCCCTCTCCGGTATCAAAAGTTCACTGCTCAGGACATGCCTGCTCGCCGCCGTCATGATCGAGGCTATCGCCAACCAGCAGCATGATTTCAGGATTCATCCCGACATGAGGTACCTGACAGGACTGGAAAAGATCGCTGATTCGGTCACAGGCCCTCATGACAGGATCCTTGTCAACGGGGGGTACAATCCCGTTGACATTTATTACACTCACAGAAAAGGCTGGACGATGGAAACAGGCAAAATCTTCCAGGGTCATACCCTTGACAGTCTCAGGAGGAAAGGTTGTCAATTTCTTTTCCTGAATAAAAAATCTGTCTCCGATTCACTGCCGGATCTGCCCTACCATCTGTCATATGGGGATGATCATTTCCGGATTTATGATCTGACGCGTCAGGCCCCTTAAAAGGTGGAGCGCATGGCCTTCACGGGATCAAGACGCGCAGCCGCATAAGCTGGGATAAAACCAAAGGCAAAACCGATAAACCCCGACACGCCCAGGGCGATCATGATATTCTTGGTGGTCAGGACCAGTTCCATCTTTATCAGATCAGAGCCGAAGTAGGTACCTATGAACACCAGAATGAGCCCTACGATACCCCCGATGAGCGACAGGAAAACGGCTTCAAAAATGAACTGCATCAGGATAAAATACCTCTTGGCACCCAGGGATTTCTGAATGCCTATCTGACCGGTACGTTCTTTCACCGACACGAACATGATGTTAGCTATGCCGAAGCCACCGACCAAAAGCGAAAAACCACCGATGATCCATCCGACGATGGAGATCACGCCGAAGAGATTATCCACAAAAGAGGTCAGCAGACTGATCTCGCTGATATCAAAATTATTCTCGGCCGACGGTTTTAACTTCCTCACCGAGCGCATGATACCTGTCAGCTCATCCTTAAGTTGATCCGTTGAAACATTGGGTCTGGCTTTCACAATGATGGTCATTCCGGTGTTTCTCATATCGATCAAATCACCTGCAAATTCAATTGGTATCAGCACAACGTTATCATGAGAGTTACCGAAATTATCACTGCCTTCCTTCTTGAAAACGCCAATCACATCGAGTTTTCTGCCCATCAGCGTGATCCTGTGACCGACCGGATCGAGGCTTTCAAAAAGGTTGGAAGCGATATCGCTTCCTATAACGGCTACCGGCCTGCCGCTGACCGTCTCAACGGGCGTAAAGTACCGGCCCTCACTCAGCTCAAAATGAATGACCTGGTTATAATCCTGCGAAACGGCCGTGACGGACGCATTGTTGATGTAACGGCTGCCATACCTCACCGTCTTGCTTAAATCAAGAATGGTGGTGACGTACTCCGTACCCTGGCTTCGCTTCTGTATCTCCTTCATTTCTTTGACAGAAGGCTGCGGCCGGTTCCAGTATTTCCACCATGGCATTTTGGCATCCCCTATCAGGGGCCATTTGGTGATGAAAAGAACATCATCACCCAAGGTCTCGAAGCTCTTTTTTATGGCTATCTCCATCGAATCGAAGACGGTGAAAACGGAAATGATAGAGAAAATCCCGATAGTGATGCCCAGAAGCGACAGGATGGTCCTCACCTTATTGATGACTATGGCCTTAAGGGCAAATACAATGCTTTCGTAAAATAATTTAAATGTTACCATAACCTGTAACCGGAGCCATTTCATTCATGATGCCTGTAAAAGTATAAAAATAATACATTAATAAAAGACTCTTTTTCGTTGTTTCATGCCTTGTTTTTTAATAAAATTGCATTTCTATTATGCTGACCTATGGATACCACAAAAAGAATCAATACCGCTCTCGTCTCAGTTTATCACAAGTCAAACCTTGAGCCTTTAGTGAGGGCCCTGGACCAGTTGGGCATCAGAATCATCTCAACAGGTGGAACGTTCGATTACATTGAAAAAATTGGCATCAACGTCACTTCCGTTGAATCCCTGACCTCTTATCCCAGCATTTTCGGCGGGAGGGTCAAAACCCTCCACCCTAAGATATTCGGCGGAATACTGGGCCGAAGGGACAATAAAACCGATAGACAACAATTTCATGATTTCGACATTCCTGAAATAGACCTGGTCATCGTCGACCTTTATCCCTTTGAAGAGACCGTCAGGACGACCCGTGACGAAACCGAGATCATTGAAAAGATTGACATCGGAGGCATCTCACTGATACGTGCAGCTGCAAAAAACTACAAGGATGTGCTGGTGATAGCCTCATCCGACAGCTATGATGAATTTCTGGCTCTTTTAAAAGAAAAGAAAGGTTATTCCTCTCTCCGGGACAGGAAATATTTCGCCACACAGGCCTTTAATGTCTCATCCCATTATGATACCTGTATCTTCAGGCATTTCAATGCCGATAATGAAACAAAAGCCTTTAAACAAAGTATAACAAAAGCGCGGTCGTTACGTTATGGTGAAAATCCCCATCAGGCTGGGATTTTCTATGGCGATCTGGACATGGCGTTCGACCAGTTGCACGGGAGAGAGATCTCGTACAACAACATAGGCGATCTGGATGCCGCCATCAACCTGCTCAATGAATTTGATGAAACGACCGTTGCCATCATCAAGCACACCAATGCCTGTGGGTTGGCATGCCGCCCGGTGCTGCGCGAGGCCTGGACGGATGCCCTGGCAGGCGATCCCGTATCAGCCTTTGGCGGCGTGATCATCACAAATGCCGTTGTGGATGAGGAAACGGCCACACAAATCAACCAGTTGTTCTTTGAGATACTCCTGGCCCCGGGATATGAAAAAAATGCCCTGACGTTGCTCATGTCGAAAAAGAATCGTTTGCTTCTGCAAAAGAAGTCGTATGATTTCCCTGATATTCAATTCAGAACGGCGCTGAACGGCGTGCTGGAACAATTGAAAGACCTGAAGAGCGAAACGGCTGACGCCTTGCAGGTGGTGACAGGGAAAACTCCCAATGCTCAGGAAACAAGCGATCTGATCTTTGCCAACAAGATCGTCAAGCATTTCAAGTCCAATGCCATCGTCCTGGCAAAGAACAAACAACTGCTGGGCAGTGGCGTGGGACAGACATCGCGTGTCGATGCCCTGAAACAGGCCATCCTGAAAGCTCAAACTTTCGGCTTCGACCTGAAAGGAGCTGTCATGGCATCGGATGCTTTTTTCCCCTTTGCCGATTCCGTCGAGATTGCCGGCAAAGCAGGTATCACGGCCATCGTCCAACCCGGTGGATCCATACGCGATAATGATTCCATCAATTATTGCAACCAGTATGACCTCGCCATGGTCTTTACCGGTACCAGGCATTTTAAACATTGATGCAGTAAAGCCGTTTTTTCAAGTGAGCGGATGAACAAATGAGATTATGATATGGGACTGTTCTCTTTTCTGACCAAAGAAATTGCTATTGATCTTGGCACAGCCAATACGATCATCATTTATAATGACAGGGTCATCGTCGATGAGCCGTCCATTGTGGCTATCGAGCGCAGCTCAGGACGGGTGATTGCCGTGGGCAAGAAAGCCATGATGATGCATGGCAAGACGCATGAGAACATCAAGACCATCCGGCCGTTGCGCGACGGTGTCATCGCTGACTTTCAGGCTGCCGAAATCATGATACGCGAGATGATCAAGATGATAGGCATCAAAAGCACCCTCTTTCCCCCGGCCCTGAAAATGGTCATCTGTATCCCTTCCGGCATCACCGAAGTGGAGGAGCGCGCCGCCAAAGACTCAGCCGAGCAGGCCGGCGCCAAGGAAGTCAGGCTCATCCATGAACCCATGGCCGCAGCCATAGGCATCGGCATCGACGTACTGGAACCTACGGGAAACATGATCATCGATATCGGGGGAGGAACCACGGAGATCGCCGTCATCGCCCTGGGAGGTATCGTCAACAACAAATCCATACGCATCGCCGGCGATGACCTCAACAGCGACATCGAGGAATACATGCGCAAACAGCATAACATTAACATCGGTGAACGTTCCGCCGAACGCATCAAGATTGAAGTAGGGGCCGCTCTCAGCGAAATCGACAACCCGCCCGATGATTTTGCCGTGCAGGGCAGGGATATGCTCACCGGCATTCCCAAAGAAATAAAAGTTAATTATGCGGAGATCGCCTATGCACTGGATAAATCCATAGCTAAAATAGAGGCCGCCGTGCTGAATGCACTCGAAATGACCCCGCCGGAACTCTCTGCCGACATCTTCCGTACCGGCATATACATGGCCGGAGGAGGCTCCCTCTTGCGCGGCATCGACAAACGCCTCCACCTGAAAACGAAATTACCCGTGCATGTGGCCGACGACCCCCTGAGAGCCGTCGCCCGCGGCACAGGCATAGCTCTGAAAAATTTTAATAAGTTCCCGTTCCTGATCAAATGATGACGGCCTGCACCCCCGGCAAGCCACAGTCACCCTGAGACAATGAGAAACCTCCTCAGATTCATACGCAGAAATTATTTTTTCTTTCTCTTTGTCATACTTGAGATACTGGCATTCATTATTCTTGTGAACCATTCATATTATCAGCGGTCAGTTATCATCAAAAGCAGCAACAAGGCGACCGGACGCATATATGAAGGCTTCAATAAGGTGGTGGAATATTTCTCGCTGAGTAAAACGAATAAAATGCTGGCCGAGGAAAATGCCAGGCTTCATGCCCTCCTGAAAGAATCCTACATGGCGCGTAACATGGACTCCTACACCATCAACGATACAGTATACGCACAGCAATACCGTTATATTTCAGCTAAAGTGGTCAGCAATTCCGTGAACAAAAGGAATAATTACCTTATCCTGAATAAAGGTAGCAGGCAGGGCATCACTAAGGAAATGGCCGTGATCGCCCCTGAGGGTATCGTCGGTATTGTCAGGGAAGCCTCCGGGGATTTCTGCTCCGTGCTGTCGGTATTGAATTCCCAGACACATATCAGCGCCAAAATCAGGAAATCCAACCAAAACGGCACTGTCGTCTGGGATGGACCCGATCAGCACTATGGCACGTTGAAAGATATCCCCGGCCATGTCAGGATAAATATCGGCGACACCGTCGTGACAAGCGGTTATTCCTATATCTTCCCCGAAGGTATTGACATCGGCACCATCGATGATTATAAACTCGTCGAGGGAAATAACTTTTATCAGATCAGGATCAGATTCTCAGTTGATTATAACCGGCTGTCGTATGTTGAAGTGGTGACCAACCTGTTTAAAGGTGAATTTGACGAAATCAAAGGCTCTTCAAGGAATGAGGAGTAAGCGGACATCAAATGATCAAATACGGGGGACAAGAATAACATGAGGCGTTATCTTAAATATGTGCTCATTTTCGTCGTCCTGGTATTGTTGCAGGTACTCGTCCTGAACCGTATCAATTTCAGCGGGTATATTAACCCTTACCTTTACGTTCTCTTCATTTTGATTTTGCCTTTTGAAACGCCGGGATGGTTGTTGCTGATATCTTCTTTTTTAATCGGGTTCAGTGTTGATATTTTTTCCAACATGCAAGGTATGAATGCAGCCGCGTCGGTTTTCATGGCTTTTTGCAGGCCTCTGGTTATCCGCCTGGTCACCACGCCACGGGAATTTGAGTCCAATATGGAGCCCGGGATACGGGATATCGGATTCCGCTGGTTTTTATCTTACTCCCTTATCCTGATCTTTTTACATCATCTCGTCCTGTTCTACCTCGAGGTTTTCAGTTTTGCACAATTCTTTTCCACGCTTCTCCGGGCCGCGCTTAGCACGGTGTTCACCCTCTTCCTGGTGATCCTGAGCCAGTATCTGTTTTTTATGAGGAAACGGTGATGTTCAGGCGGTGACTTTTTCCCAGCCTATTTTTTTCATGTTCCTGAATATCAGCCAGGCGCAAGCCAGCGCCACGGCCAGGTATATAGCGGCATAAAGATAGTCCCTGAAGATGATCTTGCCGACGCCGAAGAGAAAGAAAAGGACCATGGCACACCCTGCAGCCCAATTAACAAATAAATAACGGTAACCGGAGTCGCTTCTCACCAGGGGCATTTTCTCCGAAACGGCTTTCCACCCCCACCCTCCGGGATGCACTTTGGCATAAAATGAGGCCAGTTTCTCCGCACCTGTCGGTTTGGTAAGAAAAGTAACGGTGACCCACACCACTGTCGACCATGCCACGATGATCAACAGGCTCTCTTCATAGCCGATGCCATAATATTTCAGGACAGGATAAACGGCATAGGGTGCGATTATGGCCGAGAGCTCCGACCAGGCATTGATGCGCCACCAGAACCACCGCAGGATCAGAACAGGGCCGATGCCGGCGCTGCAGGCCAGGATAAACCTCCACGCATCGCTGATCCGGCTGAACTGCGTGGTCATAATAAGCGAAAGAAAAAGAAGAATGAATGTGGTGATCCTGGACATGGCCACATAATAACGTTCTTTCGCATCAGGCCTGATAAACGGTTTAAACAAATCGTTGATGATATAGGATGTCCCCCAAACGGTCTGTGAAGCGATGGTCGACATATAGGCAGCCAGAAAAGCGGCAAGTAAAAACCCGACCAGCCCCGAAGGCAGAACATCGCGTATCACCATCACATAGGCAGCTCCTTTGTCCGGTTCATTGGGGTAAAGCACCAATGTGGCCAGGGCAACGAGTATCCAGGGCCAGGGACGGACGGTAAAATGAGCGATCTGGAACCACAGGGTGGCCAGCACGGAGTGTTTCTCATTTTTTGCCGACATCATCCTCTGTGCGATATAACCGCCGCCGCCGGGCTCAGCGCCGGGGTACCAGCTGGCCCACCACTGAACGCCGATGTAAACTATGAAAGCCGTCAGGGTCAGTTTCAGCACCCCGCCGGCACCTGCAGCCGGTGCCGGTGTGCCGCCGACAACAGGGACAAAGTGAAAAACCCACGACGGCAACTGATGCTTTAACCCGGTGATGCCCCCGATCTGGGGTGTCCCCAAAACAAAAAAGGCCAGAATGATGCAACCCGTCATGGCCAGGATAAATTGGAACGAATCGGTGAACGACACCCCCCAGAGTCCCGACAACGATGAATAGACGGCGACGAACAGCATGATGCAGCCCACGACCATCAGATGCGAGGTAAAGGTCATGCCCATAAAAGTTGTCTGAGTCATCCCCAGGAAAGTCAGCCCGGGAAACATGACCGTCAGGATCTTGACCATGGCCAGGTTGACCCATGCGATGACGATCATGTTCATGATGATGCCAATGTACACGGCCCTGAAACCTCTCAGAAAATCGGCCTCCCGCCCCGAATAACGGATGGCGACGAACTCACAGTCGGTGGTGATGCCGGCACGGCGCCATAAACGGGCAAAGAAAAAAACCGTCAGGATACCGCCGAACACCATGTTCCACCATAGCCAGTTGCCTGCTATGCCGTTTTGGGCCACCAACTCCGTCACCGCCAGCGGGGTGTCGGCGGCAAAGGTGGTCGCGACCATGCTCGTACCCGCTATATACCACGGCAGGTTACGGCCCGTCAGAAAGAAATCACCCACGCTCCGGCCCGCCCGTTTCGACATGAAAATACTGATCGAGATGCTCAGAAACAGATATATGGCGATAATGAGCCAATCCAGCGAGGTCAGTAACATCCCCCTTGATTAAGGTATTTGTCAGGTGATTGATTCAGACGGCCAAATTAAGAAAAATCTTATCCGGAAATAAACCATGAAAAGTAAATAAAATATGTTTTTATCACCATATGAATAGATGACTTAAAATTATTACTATCATTGCAAAAAATGACATCTTTCGGTTTAACGTACTAAATTGATTGCAAATGAAACGGTTCACGTTGTTTTTAGGGGTCATTGTGTTGTTGTTCTCCTGTACTTCAAGAAAGAGCGATGTTTACACCATCAACGGCAAGATCCAGGGATTGGCCAACGGCACGGCTTTTCTTGAGACCCGGAAAGGCGGTATGATGATCAAGGTGGATTCATCCGCAGTTACAAACAGCACCTTCACCTTTAAGGGGAGCGTTGAAACCCCGGCCAGGTATTACGTTGTTTTCGATAAAACCCACGCTTATTTCCCTCTATTCGTCGAGAATTCAGACATCACCATCTCAGGGCGTGCCGATAGTCTCAGGCAATTATCCATTACCGGTTCCAAAGCGGAAGATGACTATCAGGCTTATCTCACGGCGGCAAAACCTTACGAAAAGAAGCTCACCAGGCTGTATCATGTTTACGACAGCCTCTCACAGAGCGGCGATGAAGCGGCCCTCAAACAACTGGAAGGTCCTATTGACTCAACCGAAAAAGCGCAGCTTGAGTTCCTGAAACAATACATCATGGATCACCGCTCCAGCATCGTTGCACCTTATCTGGCCAGCATCAATTCATACATGTTCGACCTGGATGTTCTGGAACCCATGGTCAATGCCTTTGCTCCGTCGCTGGCCGGCTCGGATTACGTTCAAGAGCTTAAGGAGAGGGTGACAGTCTTAAAACGTGTCGCTATAGGACAACCGGCACCCGATTTCACCATGAAGGACACGACCGGCATAGCGGTGACTTTGTCTTCATTCAAAGGGAAATATGTTCTTGTTGATTTCTGGGCGTCATGGTGTGCCCCGTGCCGCGCCGAAAATCCCAATGTGGTGGCTGACTTTAATGAATACAAGGATAAGGGATTCACCGTTCTGGGTGTCTCTCTTGACAACGACCGGAATGCCTGGCTCAATGCCATCAGGAAAGATAAGCTCACCTGGACTCAGGTGTCGGATCTCAAGCGCTGGGCAAATACGGCAGCCAAACTCTATGGCGTGAATGCCATCCCGTCAAACGTGCTGATCAACCCCGATGGTATCATCATAGGCCGTAACCTCAGGGGTAAAGATCTGAAAAACAAACTGAACGAGATACTGTAACATAAAGGGACTCCATCCCCGTGCGGGGATGGAGTCCCTTTGTCCCTTTGTTCCTTTGTCATCTGATCGTCAGCTCGTTGATGATGTTCTTCGCACCGGCATACTTGTCAATGATGAACAGGACATAGCGGATGTCGACGTTGATGCATCTCTGCAACGCCGGTATGAATTCTATATCGCCGCTCATGGCTTCCCAGTTGCCGTCAAAGGCCAGACCTATCAGTTCACCGTTGCCATTGATGACCGGGCTTCCCGAGTTGCCTCCCGTGATGTCGTTGTTGGTGAGAAAACAGACGATCATCTCGCCGTTGTCACCGTAAGGACCATAATCCTTGGCTTGATACAAATCCTTGAGCTTCTGCGGGACAATGAACTCCTCGTTGTTGGGATCTTCCTTCTGCATAACACCATATAGATGGGTCACATAATTATAATGTACGGCGTCGGCAGGGTAATAATCCAATACTTTACCATAAGTCATCCTCATCGTTGAATTGGCATCAGGATAAAAAACCTTCTCGGTCATCATCTCACGCAGTCCGGCGATAAACAACCTCTTGGCATGGTTCAGCTTCTCGGTCACAGCTCCCAGGCCGGCATTCAAACCGATCAGGGTACTGTACAACGATTGGGTGGTTTTATTGCCCAGATCATCATTGTATTTCTTCAGCGAAGGTTTATCGAGGAATGCCAGAAAATGATCCTTGGAAGTGAAGATGGACTTTTTGAACACCTCAGCGGCAAAGGCATTGAAATCACCTTTATACTTTTTCAGGATGACCGTTGAATAGATATCGGGCAGCTTATCCGGATCCACATTGTCATAGATCATCTTGAGGGCGGCGGCAAAAAGCTTTTGCTCAAGGGCTTCATTATAATCCCTGAAGTGGTCATCGGCCTGGGCCCTGAAACGGTCGAAGTCGGAGCTGGCCGGGTTTTTCTTTTCAAGGATTCCTTCCAGTCCACGTGTCTGAATGGGGAAAAGGATCATCCGGCATGCAAATAGAGGGCCCTGGAGATACCAGAGGGTCTCCTGAAACTTGTTGTTGGCAATGTACGAATACCCCTGTTCCATATCCGGCAACACCTGACCGTATTTTTCCTTGCGGGCAGGATCGGCGTTGACCCATTGGGTAAAACGGTCTTCAATGGCCTTTTTCTCCTGTATCACATGTTGTTTATGCAGGTCACGGGCTTCGCCTACCTTGTTCTTCCAGAAATTGGCCAGCTGGGCATAAATGGATGCATATTGAATATCGACATCGGGATTGGTATCCATATCTTTCTTCATGATCTCCAGAAAGATATTCCCGAGATTGATGATGGCGGGGTCGGAGTGAAACTGGGTCAGGTCCACGCCATAGGATGTCCTGAAACGGTCGGTAGAGCCTGGATAACCCCATATCATGGCGAAATCATCCTTGGTATAACCTTTTATCGAAACGGGAAGATAATAGGATGCTTTCAGGGGGATGTTATCCTTGGAGTAAGGGGCGGGACTGCCGTCAGGGGCCGTATAGATCCTGAAGATGCTGAAATCGCCGGTATGGCGGGGCCACATCCAGTTATCCGTATCACCGCCGAACTTGCCTATCGACGAGGGCGGGGCACCGACCAAACGCACATCCTTGTAAGTTTTATAGACAAAAAGATAGTATTCATTGCCGTTGAAAAAACCTTTGACCTGAACATCGTACCTGCCACTGTCGGAGGCTTGTTCTTCAAGACGGTCTGAAATTTTACCGACGGCCTCCTGGCGTTCCGTTTCGTCCATGGTATCGCTGACAGCAGCCAGAACCTGGGGAGTGACATCTTCCATGCGCACCAGGAAGGTGGCCGTCAGCCCTTCATTGGGCAGCTCTTCGTCGCGGCTTATGGCCCAGAAACCGTTTTCCAGATAATTATGCTCCGTGGAGCTGTGATTCTGAATGGCATCATAACCGCAATGGTGGTTGGTGAACAGCAGCCCGTCGGGTGACACAACACTGGCGGTACAAAAATTACCGAAGTTGACGATGGCATCTTTCAGACTCGAATGGTTGATGCTGTAAATCTCTTCAGCAGTGAGTTTCAGGCCCATCTTCTGCATGTCAACATAATTGAGCCTTTCGATAAGCATCGGCAGCCACATGCCCTCATCGGGGGCATTGAATGCACGGCTGCCCAGGCTTATGGTCATCACCATAAGCCATAGCAGTAATAACTTTTTCATACGTGAAAGTTTTTGTTATTAATACATACGTTCAGTACCTTTTCCTGTATGTGTTGTGAAGATATCCTTCACGTGGAAGGATCATTCCAGACCCACCACCTTTTTACCCTGGATGAACACGATATCTACCGGTATATCAAGGCTGTTGATCCGGTTGAGGTCAGCATGCAGCTGTGGCGGTATCACACCCTTTTCTTCAACCCATTGCTTGGCTTCACTATAGTTTCCATCACCCTCCACATGAATGATTTTTTGCATGAGACTGACAACGGCTTCTTTCATCTTTTCAAAGTCAACCCGGTAGGTACCGTTCTCATGACGGTCAAACACCCCGTTGTCGGTGAAATAATTAAACTGTATCATATTCGATTTGCCATGGGCATCACCCGCCCCAAAACGGCAGGAACGGAAAATGCCCGCCACAAAGGTGATGTAATTATCCATGATCTCACCCTGCTCCAGCTCACCCATCTCATGCAGTTTAGTGACCAGATAGAGCCCCATGATGTCGGCCTTGGCTTCTTCGATGGCAGAGAACTGCTCTTTCAGGGCGCTCCTGACAGAACCCTGTCCGTTGATGGTGTTTTTCACACCCAGACCGTGTGCCACCTCATGGAACATGATGTTCTGGAAGAAAGCATCGAATTGAATGTGCTTTTGCTGACCCGTATCGATGAGGGCATCAGCAATGGGGACGAGTATGTTGTCAAATTTGGCTTTGATGGCGTTTTCAAGCTGCAGACGGCGTGAGCCGGCCTTGAGCTGCACCTCTTCATCATTGGGCAGGTTGATGGCGATGGTCTTACCACCCACATTGGCATCACCGGCATAATAGATAGCATAATAGGCGTTGAGATCGGAGCTGGTGCCGGGGCTCTCGCTCTTGTACTGTTCCTCCACAGGCAGTCCTTTCTGGAGCTCAGGCAACAGGGCTGCGAACTTGGCCAGCCGCTCACTCCACTGTTTGTCTTTAATAAGGATAAAAGCCTCCTGCGCCGCCTTGTAACCAAACAAACCGTCCTCATAATTCTCAATGGGGCCGACAACAAAATCAATTGGCGAGGTTTTCATTTCCATCCAGGCAAAATCACTCGGCCGGTAGTCGTCTGTGAGTAAGGCATCGGCACGCAGTTTAAGGTATTTTTTCAACCCTTCATCCTCAGCCAGAAAGGCAGCGGCTTTCAACATCGCGGCAGCTTTCACTATCTGGCTGCCGTAAGCGTCATGATACCATACCACTTTCAGACTGTTATCCGGATTTCTTCTGATCAATGTGTATTGGCTGGTTTTATTGGTATCGTTCAGGGCATTGAATTCTTCCCTGGTCATATCCACAGGATAGAAATTAGCACCGGCAGGTTTGGGACCGAATTGGGTAATGAAGGATTGATTATCTTTCAGCCTGTCCCAGGGGCCATAATTAATGAGGGCGAATTTCTTCGTGCTCTCATCCTGAATGCGGTCAAGAAACACATTTTTATGTCCGAGGGTCTGATCCCAGTAAATATCATCCATGATATCGGCCACATCAAACATAATGGACAGAATCTTTTTTTCCTTTTCGGAAAGCTGGCTGATATCGGCTTTCAGTTCCACCGGTGCATAAGAGGCCACACCGGCCTTGACAAGGTCAGGCGAAACAGGTGTGAATACCGAATCGTCAGGAATTAACCCGGAATACTTTTTTTCCATCTGTTCTGCCGTGTTTTGGTAAGTACAACCTGCCACCATGGCCACGATGGGCAGTGCCAGAAAATAGATCAGGGATTTTGTTTTCATTATGTTAAAATCTTAAGGGATCGAATTGGCGAAAGTACACATTTCAGACTATTTTTCAAAGCACGTTTGCTTATCTTTGTCACTTCAATTCAAAATGTTTCATGGACAATCAGGTGATCAGGGTGCGTTTTGCACCCAGTCCGACAGGACCTCTTCATATCGGAGGCGTGAGAACAGCGCTTTATAACTACCTTTTTGCCAGGAAAAACGGTGGCAAATTCATACTCAGGATAGAGGATACCGACATGGCGCGTTACATCCCGGGGGCTGAGCAGTACATCATGGAATCGCTGGCGTGGACGGGACTCACTTTTGACGAAGGGGTGCGTGAGGGCGGTCCTTACGCACCATACCGGCAGTCGGAAAGGCAGCATCTTTACAGACAGTATGCTGAGGAGCTGGTGCACAGCGGTCACGCTTATTATGCCTTTGATACGGCTGATGAAATTGAGACTATGCGCAAGGGACTGGAAAAGGCGAAAGTGCTCAACACCAGTTACAGTTACCTGTCACGCATGTCCATGAACAATTCTCTTACCCTTTCCCCTGCCGAAGTTAACAGACGTCTTAAGGAAGGTCATGATTACGTGATCCGCTTCAGTATCCCGGAAGGAGAAGAGGTGAAAGTTCATGATGAAATACGCGATTGGGTTGTCGTGCACAGCTCCTCTCTCGATGATAAGATCCTTTTCAAATCCGACGGCATGCCGACGTACCATCTGGCCAATGTGGTCGATGACCATCTCATGGCTATCACCCATGTGATCCGTGGCGAGGAGTGGCTGCCTTCACTGCCGTTGCATGCCTTGTTGTACCGTGCCTTCGGATGGCAGGAACCCGTTTTTGCCCACCTGCCCCTGCTCCTCAAACCCGACGGTAAGGGCAAGCTGAGCAAACGCGACGGCGACCGACTGGGTTTTCCCGTTTTCCCCTTGCAATGGGTCGACCCGGAGACCAAAGAAGTGTCATCAGGATACAGGGAGTCGGGCTATTTCCCCGAGGCCTTTGTCAATATCCTCGCTTTTCTCGGCTGGAACCCCGGCACCGGGCAGGAACTCTTCAGCATGGAGGAACTTATCCAGGCTTTCACCCTCGAACGGGTGGGCAAATCGGGATCACGCTTCGACTTTGAAAAAGCCAAATGGTTCAATCATCAATACCTGCAAAAGAAAAGCGATGAGGAGCTGGCGGCCCTTTTCAGATCCATACTCGTGGCTGAAGGTATCGAAACACCCCATGATAAAGTGATAAAGGTGGTCCGCCTGGTCAAAGAAAGAGTGAACTTCGTGAAAGAGATGTGGAATCAATCGTGGTTCTTCTTCAGGACCCCCGGCAGCTATGACCGGGAGACCGTTAAAAAAAGATGGAAAAACAACACCCCCGCCATCATGAAGGCTGTGGCCACATTCATTGAAAGCATCGAGCCTTTCGATTCGGCCACGATCGACGTGGGCCTGAAAGAATGGATCGAAGCCGGAGGCTATGGCATGGGACAGGTGTTGAACGCCCTGCGTCTTTGCCTCGTCGGCGCCGGTACAGGCCCTCACCTGGCCGATATCATGGAAGTGATCGGAAAAAAGGCGACTATTCAAAGGGTTATGACGGCGGTGAAGATCTTAAAAACAGATCAGTAAAAACCACACAATAATTATTGGGTCAGGTTTGCAGCTATCCCCCCGGCGGTTACAGGATATATCTTATTCCTTTTATTCCATTCTGTGTCTTCTCTGACGAATACCCCATCAGCTATGATGGTCAGATAAAAAGTGAATCACCCTGACAAAAAATGCGAAAAAAGACTAAATTTGAGGTATCAATGTTTCCTTACCGGAACAAGCGCTCAAAGTTACCGGCACCGGTAAGGATTCATATCGGCTGTATGATTTAACCGTGTCACAATAAGAAATTTATGATTCTGACAATCATTCTGGCCTGTTCCATGGGACTACAGCTGGTTGCTACCTGTATGGCCTTCAGGCTTATCCGGCTGACAGGCCGCTACATGGCCTGGAGCCTCGTGGCCATAGCCCTGCTGCTGATGATCATCAGACGGATCTTGCCTTTTTACCATTTGCTGACGGGTGATATGTTCATTCAGCTTGATGCCCTGAACGAGACCATAGGATTTGCCTTATCATTGTTTCTGGTCATCGGGATAGGCAGGATCGGACCGCTCTTCCGCTCCATCAAGCTGTCGGAGGAATCGGCCAGGAATTCCGAGGAGAAATACCGCAGCCTGTTCGACCATGCCAATGATGCCATTTACCTTGTCGAATACCAGACCCTGAAGATCCTCGATTACAATAAAAAGGCTTCCGAGATGCTCGGTTATACTAAGGAGGAACTGCAAGCCATGACTTTCCCCGACCTGCACCCCAGAATAGAAAAAACAGTCCTTCAGGAAAAACTGAAGGAAATGGATGAAAAAGGGACCGTCCCCGAGACACTCATCCTTCACCATAAAAAAAAGGATGGAACCATGGTCATCATTGAAATGAACGTTTCAATGATCGACGTCAAGGGCGAGAAACTGATCTTCAGCATTGTCAGGAACGTGACGGAACGTAAGCTGAACGAAGATAAGATCAGGCTGTTTTTTCAGGCTACGGATAACTCCGTCGAAGCAATTTGTTTAAGCGATCTTGACAAACGGATCATTTATGTGAACAATGCCTTTGAAAAATTATTCGGTTATACCAGAGAAGAGATCATCGGCACGAAAGTCAGCGTCATCTATTCTGATGATACCTGGGAAAGGATACAAAAAGCGATGCAATACACCCATGACGGATCCCTGGAAGGTGAATTCACCGGCCGGAAAAACGACGGCACCCTGTTCCCCCTGTTATTGTCATCGTCACGGATATTGAACGACAGCGGAAATATTATCGCCCGCATGGCCACACACCGCAACATAACGGACCTGAAACAGGCCGAGGAAAAACTGATCACCTATACCGAACAGCTTCGCTCCCTGTCCGATCATCTGACCACGGTGAGGGAGGAAGAACGGCTGTTTCTGGCACGTGAAATCCATGACGGCTTCGGATCAACCCTGTCAGGATTAAAGATGGATTTGATGATGCTCAAAAGGAACCTGATGAAGAAATGCAATGATGATATCAATGCCGAAGTGGCTGATAACATTCAATCGATGTCGGATCTGATTGACAATACGATTGTACTCATGCGCAGGCTGGTGAGGGAGCTGCGGCCCGAGATACTCGACGAACTGGGATTGGTGGAGGCCGTAAAATGGTATATTAAAGAATTTGAAAAACGGACTTTCATCAAATTTCATCTGACCGTTTTCCCGAGAAACATTAAAACGGATATTAAACAAGCGATAACGATCTTTCGTATCTTTCAGGAAATACTGATTAATATCGCCCGTCATTCAAAAGCGACGGAAGTCACCGTATTTCTGAGAAAGCAAAACCAGACGATTTATCTGCTGATCCATGATAACGGTATCGGGATCAAACCGGAACAGATCAATAATAAAAAATCGCTGGGTATACTGGGCATGAAGGAAAGAGCTTTGATTTTCGGGGGCAAATTGCAGATAGAAGGTGCTGAGGGAGTGGGTACGACCGTCAAAGTTGAGATCCCCGTTCCATGATGAAAATGTCAAACCATTATTTCACAACATATGATCAACATTCTTATTGTCGATGACCACCGCATTGTCCGTGAAGGTCTGAAAAAAATCATCCAGCTCGAAACCGACATGATCGTGGCCGGCCAGGCCAAGGATGCCGGTGAAGCCATCCGACTGATGTCGACAACCGATATCGATCTGGTTGTTCTGGACATAGCCCTGCCCGGCAAAAGCGGACTGGAGGTCATAAAAGATCTGAAAGCCCTGAAGCCGTCGGTAAGAATCATCATGTTGAGCATGTATCCGGAGGAACGCTTTGCCATAAAAGCGCTGAAAGCAGGTGCTTCAGGTTATCTCACCAAGGAAACGGCTCCCGAGGAGCTCATCAATGCCATCAGGGTGGTGAACTCAGGCCATAATTACATCACGGCCTTCATCGCCGAACGTATCGTCACGGAACTGCAGGATCCTGTCGAAAAGGCACCCCATGAGCGGTTATCCTCACGTGAATTTGAAGTCATGTGCCTGATCGGATCGGGCAAGACCATAAAAGAAATCGCCGAGCTGCTGTGTTTAAGTGACCGGACTGTCAGCACATACCGCGCACGCGTCCTTCAGAAAATGGGATTTAAAAACAATGCGATGCTCATGCACTATGTCCTCGAAAATTGGCTCGTGGAATAAAATAAGGATGAAGCCCGGCAAGTGAAAATTCTTCATTACCCCTCATAATAAACATAATACCCATTATTTGCAGACAAGTCTCCAATTTTTGTAGTGCTAAATAGGATAGCCTATGAACAATGTAACTACAAAAGTTTGAGCAGATGCATTACACCCGGTTGAGGTGTAGTTCGTTAATTTTAAAGCACATCTGGATAAACGGGTGTTGCTTTATCTGTAAATACAAACACTATGGACTTTCAACCACAAATTGTTGCCTTTCTTTGCAATTGGTGTTCTTACACCGGTGCCGATCTGGCCGGCACATCACGGATGAAATACAAACCCAACGTACGTGCGATACGGCTGATGTGCTCAGGCCGTGTCGAACCGGCATTTGTTCTCAGGGCTTTTATCCGTGGCGCCGACGGAGTGCTCATCTGCGGATGCCACCCCGGCGATTGCCATTACCAGGAAGGTAATTACCGCTGTCTGCGCCGGTATCACCTCCTGCAGAAATATATACAGCAAATGGGTATCGAAACACAAAGGCTCAAACTGGAATGGATCAGCGCCAGCGAAGGGAAACAGTTCGGGGATCTGGTTAACAGTTTTACCGAAACAATCACCAAACTGGGCCCTTCTAAAATTAAAGAAACAATGGAAATATTATCATAAAATAGCTGCAAGCATCATGGAAGGAAAAAAACCTAAGCTTAAACTGGCCGTTTACTGGGCAGCTTCCTGCGGAGGATGCTGCGTCTCGGTATTGGATGTTCATGAAAAACTGTTCGATGTGGTCGCCGCAGCCGATCTTGTCTTCTGGCCCATAGCCCTGGATATCAAGTACCAGGATGTGGAAGAGATGCCCGACGGACATATCGACGTCACACTGTTTAACGGCGCCATCAGAAACAGTGAGAACGAATACGTCGCCAAACTGCTGAGAAAGAAGTCAAAGATACTGGTGGCCTATGGCAGCTGCTCCCATCTTGGCGGCATCCCGGGCCTGGCCAACCTCTCCTCAAAGGAAGAGATATTAAGACGTATTTATGACGAGAGCGAATCGACCGTCAACACATCGCATGTGAGGCCGGAGCCTGAATGCGAAGTACCTGAAGGCACACTTGAATTACCGGTATTTTACAACGATGTCAGGGCTCTGGACAAAGTGGTGGACGTGGACTATTATCTCCCGGGATGTCCTCCCCAGACCGAACGGCTGGTTGAGGTCTTCATGGCCATTGTCACCGGTGCGGAGCTTCCGCCCAAAGGCTCCGTGGTCGGCGCCGGTATCAAGGCACAATGCGAGGAGTGCGTAAGAAAGAAAACTGAAAACAAAGTGATACACAAGTTTTACAGGCCATGGGAAATCAACGACGACGGTGTGACCTGTTTTCTTGAGCAGGGGGTGTTGTGCATGGGACCGGCCACACGCTCAGGTTGCGGCCATCGCTGCATTAAAGGTAATGCACCCTGCCGCGGATGTTACGGTCCCCTCGATGACATCACCGACCCGGGAGCCAGGATGATGTCGGCAGTGGCCAGTATCATCGACACCAAAGAACCCAAAGAGGTGGAGAAAATACTGGAAGATCTGGTTGATCCCGCCGGAACATTCTACCGCTTCAGTCTCCCAACAGCCATGATAAGGAGAACCCTGCCATGAAAAGAATTACCATCGATCCGATAACCAGGTTGGAAGGCCATGGAAAAATTGAGATATTCCTGAATGACGACGGGGATGTTAACAATGTCTATTTCCAGGTCCCCGAGCTCAGGGGCTTTGAGAAATTCTGTGAGGGACGGCCCGTTGAGGAGCTCCCCTCCATTGTCGCCAAGATCTGCGGTGTTTGCCCCGGGTGTCATCACATGGCTTCGGGCAAGGCCGTCGACGCCGTCTTTGGCGTCGAGCCGCCGCCGACAGCAAAAAAGCTCCGTGAGCTTTTCTATATGGCTCACTTCGTCCATAGCCACATCGCCCATTTTTACGCCCTGGCGGCACCCGACTTTGTCGTCGGGCCACAGGCCCCCAAAACCGATCGCAACATCCTGGGCGTCATAGGGAAAGTAGGTGTTGAAATAGGGACCGAAGTGATCAAACAACGCCGGATAGCACAGGAGATACAGGCCCTGCTGGGCGGCCACCAGACATTCGTCGTGATGAATATACCCGGAGGTGTGAGGAAAGGTCTCACGGAAGAGGAACGCGATGATATCGTGAAAAAGGCAAAGGGTTTTGTCGAATTTGCGAAATTCTCGCTTCAGATCTTCGAAAATGTCGTCCTCTCCAATAAAACCTATGTCGATATCATCCTCAATGGTCCTTATTCATTGAAATTGCATTCTATGGGGCTGGTGGATGAGAACAACAAAGTCAACTTTTACGACGGCAGGGTCAGGGTGGTTGATACGGAAGGTAATGAATTGTGCAAATATGCCCCTCATGAATACCGGGAGTTTGTAGCCGAGCGTGTTGAACCATGGAGCTACCTGAAATTCCCTTATCTGAAGAAGATCGGATGGAGAGGCTTTGTGGACGGGCAGGAATCGGGTGTTTACCATGCCACACCTTTATCAAGGCTGAACGCCTCCGATGGCATGGCCACGCCGCAGGCGCAACAGGAATACGACCGCATGTACAAAACCCTTGGCGGGCGTCCCGTGCATGCCACCCTGGCCATGCACTGGGCGCGCCTCATCGAATTGCTGTATGCAGCGGAACGCTGCCTGGAACTGGCCGAAGATACTGACATCATTGGGAAAGAGTTGCGTGCCCCACTGGATAAAATTCCGTGTGAAGGCGTCGGGATAGTTGAAGCACAGCGAGGGACACTGACCCACCATTACTGGACCGATGAGAAAGGGGTCGTGATCAAAGCCAACATCATCGTCGGGACGACAAACAACAATGCAGCCATCTCCATGTCGGTCAAAAAGGCAGCCGAGGGGCTCATCAGCAAAGGCACCGTGGTGACCGACGGTATTCTCAACATGGTCGAAATGGCATTCAGGGCCTATGACCCCTGCTTCTCATGCGCCACCCACACCTTGCCCGGCGAAATGCCTCTGATCGTGGAGATACGTGATCCGAACGGGACATTGGTGCAACGCCTGAAAAGGGATTGACATGATAACCGTGACCATGAAATTGATTTAAAAATCATACAAACAAAGAAATAAAAATAAAGGAGGGCATATGCGAACCGGAGTTTTTTTCTGCCAGGTCGAGCATGCTGTAAACCTTAACATCGATGCGATCGCCAAGTATTCGGCGAACCTGCCGGATGTCGAAACCGTCCAGATTCTGGGACGGCGACCACGTCTGGATGCCATTGCACTCAGCGATCTGATAAAGACAAACAACCTGAACAGAATTGTCATCGCCGGCGACATGCCGGGCTATTACAAGCCCGTGTTCACCAAATCCATGGCTCTGGCCGGACGTGATACAGATGAAGTGCGGCTGGCATCTTTCCAGGAACACGGTGCCAGGGGTGACATAGCCCTGGAACGGGCCAAAGCCATCGTGGCCTGCGCCAATATGGCCGTTCCCTTTTCGCTCGTGGCCGTGCCGTCGCGTCATCCGGTCAATCAAACTACCTTAATCATAGGAGGTGGCATCGCAGGGATCCAGGCCTCACTCGAAATCGCCAATGCGGGTAAACAGGTCTATCTGGTCGAACAGACCGGCACCATTGGAGGCCACATGGCAATGTTCGACAAGACCTTCCCCACACTCGACTGCGCCGCCTGCATCCTGACACCTAAGATGGTGTCGGTGGGTCAGCATGATATGATCCAGCTGATGACCAACGCGCGCGTCACCGAGGTGAGCGGCAAATCAGGAGCATACCGGGTCAAAATACATCAGTATGCCCGCCGCGTTGATGTCAAATCGTGCGTGGCCTGCGGATTATGCGCCGAAGTCTGTCCGGTGAAAGTCGAAAGTGAATTCGATGCTAAAATATCGCTGCGGAAAGCCATATACATCCCTTTCCCGCAAGCCGTTCCCAATGCATACCTGGTGGATGGTGAAAGCTGCACATATGTCCTTTCCGAAGGACAGAAATGTGGCGCATGCCTGAAAAGATGCCCCAAGGAATGCATCAACCTGAACGAGTCAGATATATACACCGATATCGAAGTCGGCAACATCATCATTTCAACAGGCTATGAAATGCTTGACGTGCGTAAAATAGAACAATATGGTTACGGGCGGTACCCCAATGTCCTCACATCCCTCGAATTTGAACGCCTGACCAATGCCTCGGGCCTGACAGGCGGCCGTATCGTCACTAAAAGCAAACGTTTCAACAAAAAAACACAACAGGATGAATGGGTCTTCACACCCGACTCGGTGCCACCGCAAAGTGTGGCTATTATACATTGCGTGGGGTCAAGAAGCGCCAAATACAATTCCTATTGCTCCCGGGTCTGCTGCATGTACTCCCTGAAATTCGCCCACCTGATCAAGGAAAAAATTCCTAATGTCGCCTGCTATGAATTCTATATCGATATGCGGGCCTTCGGAAAAGGCTATGAAGAATTCGCCGAACGGATCAAACAGGAAGGGACGTTTGTCATTCGCGGACACTCGGCTTCAGTCGACATGGTTGACGGACAAATGATTGTGAAAGGCGAAGACATTATGAATGATAAAATCGTCGAAGTTAAAGTGGATATGGTCGTGCTGGCCGTGGGGCTGATACCATCGCACGGAACGGAAGATATCAGCAGGTTACTGGGGATAACACGCGATCCCGATGGGTGGTTCTCAGAACTGAATTATAATGGGAATCCTACCGACACTGAGAGAGGAGGCATCTATGTCGCCGGGATGTGCCAGGGACCCAAGGATATCCCCGATACGGTGGCGCAGGCCTCGGCGGTGGCCGCCGGCGTGCTGCGCTCCATCACCAGCGGAAAAGGTATCGATCACCTCAGCAGCATCTCGCTGAGCGAAATTGAAGCCAGGGCTAAAAATATTTCTACTTTATAAGGAGGTCGTTATGGCAATAAGAGTTAATCCCAGATTTATTGATGAATTGGACCGTTACGGGGCGGAAGATGTACAGCTTTGTTACCACTGCGGTGACTGCCTGACAGTGTGTCCCCACGCCGATGAGGTGTTCAGGTTCCCTCGTAAATCCATGCGTTTGTTGCAAATGGGCTTGGAACGGAAAATAGAGACCACCCTGGAGCCATGGCTGTGCTATTATTGTGGTCAATGCTCCGAGCAGTGCCCCCGCGAAGCCGATCCCGGTGAAACAATGATGAGCCTCAGACGGTGGCTCATCGCCCGCTATGACTTCACCGGCATCGCACGAGCCTTTTACCGCTCCCGGACAGCCGAAGTGCTCGCCATTATTGGTGTCGCCCTGCTGACGGGCTTGTTTATGCTCTTTTACGGCTTCACCTATGGAAACCTGCATGTTTATGACGGCGAGGGCGCTTTCCTTCCCAGCTCTTTCATTCATCGTTTTGATCTGACAGTAGGCCTGGTCATAGGTATCATACTTATCATTAACGCTTTCCGCATGTGGTATTTCACTATGGTGAAGGGTATGGAGATACACACCCCATGGTGGTTGTACATCAAGCACCTCTACCTTCTGCCATGGCACTTTTTCTCACAAAAACGTTATGCGGAGTGTGAAAGCAAACGTGAGACACGCGTTTTCATGCCCTGGTTCACCCACCTCGGCCTGATGCTGGGCTACGTCATCATGCTGGTGCTGGTTATGGTATTTATCGAAAAATTACAGTATGGTCCAGCCATTGTGTGGCCGGTACACATCTTTGGTTATTTAGCCAGTATAGGATTGATCATCGGCACCATCTATTTTATCCGCAGCAGGCTGAACAAAACATATGTCCAGTTTAAAAAATCACATGGCACGGACTGGGTTTTTGTCATTCTTTTATTTTTTATCGTTATCACCGGCATCACCCAGCATCTGCTGCATCGCACCGGTCTGTATATGTGGGCCAATATGACTTACGTCCTCCATCTGATGTTTGTCGTCCCCTGGCTGCTGAGGATGCCCTTCAGCAAATGGGCTCACATGATATACCGCCCCCTGGCCATGTACTTTGCTGCTATACGCCGTGATGCCCTCTACCGGGCAGAAAAACAGTTTAGCTCAGCCTCTATTACCGTCAAGTAAAAAATACAACCATGAAAAATTGCAGAATAGGCGTTTACATGTGCATGTGCGGAACCAACATTGCCAAAATAGTTGATGTGGAAGCCGTGGCAAAATTTATTTCTTCCCTCCCTCATGTCGAATTGGTAAGGACATACAAGTACATGTGCTCCAATCCGGGTCAGGAAATGATCATACAGGATATCATCGATAACAATCTGGACCGTGTGGTGGTGGGTGCCTGTAGTCCGAACATGCATGAAAGGACCTTCCGCGGAGCCCTCAGGAAAGCCGGCCTCAATCAATACCTGTTTGAGATGGCCAACATACGTGAACAGTGCAGCTGGGTTCATGATGATCCCAAGGAAGCCACATTAAAAGCCATGTCCTTGATACAGGCTGCCGTCAGGCGTGTCGAATACCATGAATCGCTGGAGAGCATGGCGGTGGACATGTGCCCCAGCACACTCGTTATCGGAGGTGGTATTGCCGGTACGACCGCGGCACTCGAACTGGCCGACGCCGGTAACCTTGTGTACCTGGTCGAAAAAGAGGATAAGCTGGGGGGCAATGTGAAACGGGTGGATCTGACAGCACCGTACCTGTATTCGGCACGTGACCTGCTGACAGAACGTATATCACGGATATCCAACCACAAACAGGTGCATCTCTTCCTGAACTCAAAAGTGAAAAACCTCACAGGATTCATCGGTAATTTTACAGCGACCATAGAATCGCAAAACGGTCAACCCGAAAACCGGAAGACCAAGGAGGTGCAGGTAGGCAACGTCATTGTCTGCACAGGATACAAGGAATTTGATGCCTCACGTGTAACCCATTATGGTTATGGGAAGCTGCCTGATGTGATCACCTCCTTTGAACTGGAAAAAATGATACGCGCAGGCCGTATCGTCACCAAAGAAGGCAAGATACCGCAGTATGTGGCCATTATCCACTGTGTCGGCAGCCGCAGCCAGGAATTTCACTCTTACTGCTCCCGGGTATGCTGCATGACAGCGCTGAAATATGCTCACGAGATCAAATCAGCCAACCCTGAGTGTTACATATCAGATATTTATATCGACATGCACGCCTTCGGCAAAGGTCATGAGGATTTCTACCGCCGCTCATCGGAAGCCAAAACCCTCTTTCTGATGTATGAAAAAAATGACCGGCCGGTCATACACCGGGCAGGACCTAAAGATGACTGTGAAATGCTCATCGAAGTCAATGAAAAGCTGTCGGGCGAAACCATCGAGATACCGGCCGACTTAGTCATCCTGATGGTGGGCATGGAAGCCAGGGAGGATGCAAGCGAGATAGCCCACTTAGTCAATATCAGCCAGGACAAAGACGGATGGTTCATCGAAAGCCATCCTAAACTGGAACCCGTGGCAACGACCACCGACGGTATCTTTATCGCCGGATGCTGTGTGGCGCCCAAAGACATCCCCGACACGGTAGCCCAGGCCAGAGCCACGGCAGCACGTATCCTGGCCAAGATATCCAAAGGTAAAATCGAAGTCGATGCGGTCTATTCCGAAGTCAATGAAGAACTCTGCTCCGGATGCCGCCTGTGTAATAAGCTCTGCCCTTTCAGCGCCATTGAATTCAATACGGAGAAAGGCCGCAGCCACATCATCAGCGCCCTGTGCAAAGCCTGCGGTGTTTGTGTGTCAGCATGCCCTTCCGGCGCTATCAAAGGACGGCACTTTACCGGACAACAGGTGCTGGCACAGATCGACGGATTGACAGCAGCCGTTCAATATGAAATGCCATGAAGAAAAACAAACTGAATTTGAGTCGTCAAGCCATAGTCACTACAAGGATATAAGTAAAGATACAGTCATGAAAACAAAAATATTATTGGTCGATGATGATCAGGATTTCCTGCGGTCAACCCAGGTCAGCCTTGAAAGCAACGGTTATGAAGTCGTCACGGCTTCCGACGGAAAAGAAGGCTATAAAAAACTTAAAGAGGAGAAACCGGATTTTCTGGTTCTCGACGTGATGATGGATACCAACCTGGAAGGATATAACCTGCTCCACCGTATCAAACAGGAACCGGAATATAAAACATTACCGATCATCATACTTACCGGCATGGTCGATCAATTGGGTGTGAATTTATATTCGGCCGTGGAGGATGCGACGATCTTTCCCAATGTCCGCTTCCAGGATAAACCCATTGACCCGCTTATTCTGATTGAATTAATAGAAGAAATGCTCAACGAAAAAACAGAAGATGGATGAGAAACTGATTCCGGCCCATGTCTTGTTTGCCAAATGGTTCATCCGAATCAGATGGTTTGTCGCAGTTATTCTTATTTTCTCCACTTTTATTTTTAAAACCTTTTTCAAAATATCCATCCAGGATATCCCTGTCTATGTGCTGTCCCTGGTTCTTCTGGCTTTGAACGGCCTGCACCGGTATACCCTGAAACGGATCGTGGCCAAAGAAGGCGGAAAGGTGATTACCCGGATCAAATGGGAGATACATTTCCAGATCATCACCGACCTGATCATCCTGGCTATGATATTACACTTCTCAGGCGGCATCGAGAACCCGGTGGTCATCTTCTTCTTCTTCCATATGATCATCGCCAGTTCCATTTTTTCAACCCTTGAAAGCTACCTGCACACCGCTTTTGCTCTCATCCTGGTGGCTCTTGTGGCCTTTCTTGAATGTTATGGCCTCATTCCCCATTATCATCTGGAAGGCTTTGCCAATATCGGCCTCTACCAGAATAAACTTTACTTGTACGGAGGCGGATTGATCTATACCTCCGCTTCGATTTTCCTGGTGAGCCTGATGCACATGATCATTTCACGGTCGCTGAAAATTGAGGAGACCTATGTGAAAACCAACCTGGAACTGAAAAAGAAAGATGAACTGCAGCATAAATATGTTTATCAGATCACGCACGACATCAAAGGTCACCTGGCCGCCATCATCAGCTGCCTGGCCGTAATCAGGAATAAAAAAATCGGGACCCTGAACGATACACAGGAGGAATTTGTCAACAGGGCTTACGACCGAACCGAACTGCTTGTTAGCTTTGTCAAAGACCTTCTGAACCTGACAAGAAAAAGATTGAAACAGGATGTTGAATATGAGAGCTTCCCATTGACAGAACTGATACAAAAAGTGGTTTCTTCAGCTCAGATATTTACAAAGGAAAAGACGATTGAATTTAATGTATTTATTGATAAATCCATACAGAACATCATCGGCAATCCATTTACCATTGAGGAATTGTATACCAATTTGTTAATGAATGCCATCAAATACACGCCGGATAAAGGACGCATAGAGCTTATCGTCCGTAACCGTCCCGACCATATCCTGACCGAAATCTCCGATACCGGCATTGGCATCCCAAAAGAAGAAATACCCAGGGTGTTTGATGAATTTTACAGAGGCAGCAATGTGCCAAAGGATCATAAAACCGGATCGGGACTGGGCCTGTCGATCGTCAAACAAATTGTCGAAAACCACCACGGCAGGATCTGGGTCAGCAGCGAATTGGGCATCTGGACCAAATTTTCCTTTATCCTCCCAAAGAATCCCAACCTGCAGGCATTGGAAAATGAAAGCAGAATAACCCGTACCCGTGTATAAAAATGAGTTATCCAAACATCATACATATTAATTGGAGTTTGGAATTTAAAAAGGCTGTGGCTTTAAAAGCCACAGCCTTTTTTTTGTTGCCCGACTAGGGCTCGAACCTAGACTTTTCTGATCCAGAGTCAGACGTGTTGCCAGTTACACCATCGGGCAGAGGGTGCAAAAATAACTATTCTCCCCCAAATCTGCAATTTAAAACGGATTTTTATCGGATATCACTTACACTACAATGAATTTCAAAAAATTTATTTGTTATATAAATTTTTATTGCATTCCTTAAATTTATAATGTATATTTGGGGAGTAAAAATCATTTAGCGTTCATTTTTAAATCCGAATCGCATGAAAACCTCTCCCCCCTTTTGTTTATGCCATGCCGGGATAGCCTCCTTTATTTGTGCTTTCCTGGTTACCTTCACATCCATGGCATCAGCTCAGGACTATGGTTCCATCACCGGAACCGTATCCAGTTACGGCAACAATCCGGTACCAATAGAAGGTGTGAGAGTCACCGCTTTAAGTGAACTCTATTCGTATTCATCCCTTACCGGTACCGATGGAATGTATACGATCGGTCAGGTGGAAACAGGTATATATACACTGACGGCCGAAAAAGAGGGATATATCGGTCAAACGGTCGAAGATGTGGATTGGGATGTAATCATTAGTGTCCACGGATGTGATAATGAACCACTAATAGGAGCACAAGTCATAATTTGCCATGACGCCTCAGGCGATTGTGATACGTTATATACAGGTCAGGGTGGCGGTGTTTCTTATGTTATGACCGGTGGTTATATTACGATAGAAATTATTTACGACGATTATCCGCCATATTATCTTTATCATATACCGGTTTTTAATAATCTTACCATTCCCGTCATCCTCTGTCCTGCCTGCCCCTCTGCCCAGGATTTTCAGGTGAACCTTGAAGGTGAGGCCACCTGGTACCCACCCTCCATGGATGATGAACTCGTCTTTCATGAAGGATTTGAAAGCGGATTAATTCCGTTTGGCTGGTCGCAGGAGTATGTTACAGGTGACATCGATTGGACCGTCACTTCAGGCAATCCCAGCGGCACACCAAATAAAGCACTTCAGGGGATTTACAATGCCGCTTTTTATGGTGATACGGGCACAACCATACTGATTACACCCTGGTTGGATTTACACGATGCTGTAAACCCCAAGTTGACCTTTTACCATATTCATCCATCTGAACCATCCATAAATGAACTCAAAGTCATGTACCGTAATTATCCGACAGGTCCATGGCATAATCTTGCTGGATATATATACGGAGATACAACCTGGCACAGGGAGGTCATCGAACTGCCTGATCCCACCGACAGCTATCAGATCGGATTTGTGGGCATGGCTAAACAACCCGGTGGTCTTGGCATCTGCATCGACAGCGTTATCGTCAAAAAAGCAGCTTATCCTTATGTCAACACCGATCCTACTCTTACAGGTTATGAAGTATACCTCGACGGCGTTTTACAGGATACGACAAGCGCTACGCATTACTCTTACCAAGGATTGGATCCAGGAAGCTATCATATTGCCGGATCGAAGGCGACTTATGAAACCTGTACCTCTCTACTTCTAGAATATCCTTTCCATTATTTGCCCTGTGAATTTCTGGAACAGCCTGATAATTTCGTAGGCTCGATTGACGGCTTGACCGTCACCCTGTCATGGGATCCTCCGACTGGCTATGGGAAGGATAGTTCAGGACAGGTGAATGATACGACTTATACACTTTTGGGTTATAATATATACCGCAACAATCAATTATTAAATGAAGATCCGGTAACCGAGCTCCAATATAGTGATGTGGTGGTGCCTGATGGCTTCTATTATTACAACGTCACAGCCGTATATGCCGGTAATGGATTTTATGCCGAGAGCTGCTTCATTGATCCTTCCTACGAAGCAGTCGTGTGTTGCATATTTGCCGCTCCCGGGAATCTGGTGGCTGAAGTACAAAATTTCAATAACGTAGCGCTGGTCTGGCATTCTCCGGATACAACGGAATTGCCGCTGAGTATGAATAGTAATGAAGACCGTGGAGCCAACCGCTATGTCATGACAGGCTATTATGTTTGGAGGGACGAATGGCGCATCGCTTATATCCCACCGAACGATACCACCTGGCTTGACCTGGCTGTGAGCCCCGGAACACATGCTTACCGTGTGACAGCCGTCTATGATGAAGGAGAGTCGTTACCCTCGAATGAAGTAACCGTTGACATATTCGCAAGGGGATCTCTGAAGGGTTATGTCCGTGACGGCATGACGTGGGATGCCGTCCCCGGCGCCACCGTCCTGCTCAACCCCTCAGGATTAACGGCTACAACAGGCGAAGACGGATCCTATCAATTCGAGTATATCACAACGGGTAATTATGAGGTGACAGCGCAGGCCGAAGGTTATAATCCCACCACACTGGAACAGGTTAAAGTATATAACAATCAGGTAACCAAACTTAACATACCTGTTTACACCGGCACCGCAACCATTTATTCCCTGCCCTTTACTGAAACATGGTATGAGGGTACCTTTGATTCACACGCCTGGTCTTTCTTCCCTTCAACAGGAAGTTGGTACATCAATACGTCCGAAGGGAATCCTCCTCCGTCGGCAGGGTTCAGTTATTCTCCGGCCATGAACTATTTTGAGAACTCCCTCGTAAGTCCTGTATTCGATGCCAGGACTATCACCGACCTTGTATGGCTCTCCTTTGACATTACCAGGGATAACCCGGGTGGAGGCAGCCAGGAAAACATGCGCATCGAAGTATGGGGCGATACCTCATGGGTGATCCTTGATGAAATTGTCGGTCAGGGATGGTCCTGGTGGCAACATGTGAATTACGTCATTTCAAGTTATGCCAAAGGCAAACTCTTTAAGGTAAGGTTCACAGCCACCGGTGACGATTCATACCCTGTTGGCAGCTGGGGTATCGACAATATCAGTCTTTATAGAACGCAGCAGGCTTTGCTCGAAGGCATTGTGACTGAACTGGCAGGCGGTGAGCCGGTGAGCGGGGCTACCGTTACTGTTGCTGGATATCCTCCGGCAGCAAGCGATGCCACCGGCTATTACGCCGTCCATGCCGATGAGGGAACATACACGGTAACGTGCGAGGCGTCCGGATACAATCCCGTGGAGACACAGTTGGATATCAGCGACATTACCACGTGGGATGTCCAGCTCACGCAGCCGGTAATGACCGTCGACCCGCAGTCGCTCTACCAGGTCTATGACCCGCTCACCTCCGACACGATGGTCTTCACCCAGCCTCTGACCATTAATAACGACGGCAACGGACCGCTGGAATGGGATGCCGTCATTGAATACTTTGATCCGACCGGAACCGGCGGTGTTCCTGCCGAAGACGGATGGCTCACATTGGACGCTCTCCAGGGAACCGTTGAAGCAGGCAACCAGCAGGAGGTGACGGCCACTTTCAACGCCGAAGGCCTCTCCGGTGATTACAGCTACCAAGCTTCTGTCACATTTAATTCATCGCCCGACGTCGGCCAGGTCGTCGTTATAGCCACATTCGATGTGCTGAGCGGCATTAACACGATCACCGACGACGACCGGATCACCATCTATCCCAATCCCTCAAAAGAGGTGATCACCATCCATTCCACTGTAAAGATCAAGTCGCTGAGGATCATGAACTATCCCGGACAGGTGGTTCATGTCATGACGGAACCCATTGGCAATAAATTCGATATCCCCATACCCGGGTTATCCGACGGCATGTACCTTATCGAATTTATCATGAATGACAGGCATACCGTGATCTCTAAAATTGTGATTAAACACTGAAAACAATGTCGACATAAGATTCCGAATCTCTGTAAAGCATGAAAACAATTCGTCCCCGTCTACGCATCCGTCCCCGGACCGTCCTTTACATGGTTGCGGTCCTGCTTATCCGGCCTGCCTTCACGCCGGCACAGGAGGCCGGTACCATCACCGGAACCGTCTATCGTTACGGCAACGATTCACTTCCTATTCATGGCGTGACCGTCACGGCTTCCAATGAGCTTCATACCTATTCCGCCACCACCGGCTTTGATGGCATCTACCTGCTCGACCCGGTGGAGAGAGGCACCTATACCCTGACAGCCGAAAAACAGGGCTTGATCACCCAGACCGTCGACAGTGTCGTGGTGGGAGCCCAGGAAGTGGTCACCGTCGATTTTTTCCTGATGATCTTCCCTGAACCTCCTCCACCGGTGACAGCCGCATTAAATCAACAGCACACGGCTGTCTCTGTGCGCTGGCTTAATCCGTGGGTCCCATCATGGATCATTTACGATGACGGCACCGCCGAGAATGCGACCGCCTGGTTGCAAGGGAGAAGCATGAATGCTATCCGGTTAACCCCATACGCCTATCCTACATTGGTGCTGAACCTCGAGGTGAACATTTTCGACGGCACATACCCTCCCGGCGGTTACAGCCGGGTGCCGTTTCAGATGGCTGTCTATGACGATGACGGCCCCGACGGTTTCCCGGGTACCGAGCTGGCCGTCGTCAACGTCACCCCGGAAGATAATGGCTGGGTGACGGCCGATTTTTCATTCGACCATATTGTCATCGGCAGCGGGGACTTTTACGGCGTGATGATCCAGCGGGGTGACTGGCCCAACTGTGCACCGCTGGCCATCGATGAGACTAACCCGGTTTACCGGAGTTACTCCAGGTACGTGCCCGGTGGCGGCCCGTGGACACCCTCGGGCTACAATGACTTTATGATCAGGGCCCTGACATATCCCGAAGGCGACGGGTACAGCCAACCGGCTGAACCGGCCGGTGCCGGCACCGACCGGTATCCGGAAAACTATATCATATTTGTTCTTCATGAAGGCGATGAAGAAAATCCCCAAAAATGGACATTGCTCGACTCCACGCTGACCACCGCCTACTATATTGATACCCATTGGCATAAGTACTACAATGACGGATACCGGTATGCCGTGATCAGCCAATACACCTACAATCAATCCGATCCGGTGTTTTCCAACACCATACTGAAAAGCGACAAATACCATGTTTATGTGAATGTCAGAGGAGGGGGTGGTGCCATGCCCATACCTGATGCTCTGGTGATTCTTGAAAGTGAAGATATGGCAGGAGTGATTGACTCGCTCTTTACCAATGAGGATGGCAGAGGCACTTTCATAGGCATTGCTGCCGGCTATTATACATTGAAGGTCTTATTAGAGGGTATGCCGCCATATGTGCTCCAACATATCGCTGTCTTCAATGATCTGACCATACCCATAGAGTATGGTTACTGTTGTTATCCACCCCAAATGTTTTATGTGAAGGCAGGAGGTGAAGCCACATGGTATCCCCCTGTCATGGATAATGAGGTCGTCTTCAGGGAAGGATTCGAGGGTGGGACGCTGCCCGACGGCTGGTCACAGGAATACCTGTCACAGCAAGTACCATGGACTGTGTATCCAGGCAACCCCAGCGGCATACCGGACAAGGCATATGCGGGGTATTACAATGCCGCTTTTAACGCCGATTCCGGAGAAACGATACTGATAACCCCGGAAATCAATCTTCACCTGGCTGTGCTGCCGCAATTATCCTTCTTTCATGCCCAACCCGGTGGCACCGGGCAAAACTATCTGTTAATCTATTACAGGACCTCACCGGTATCCGCCTGGCAACCCCTGGCATCCTATATCGATAACCTGCCATGGTGGACAAATGAACATTTAGAATTACCCAACCCCACAGCCACCTATCAAATCGGCTTCCAGGGCCGGGCATTAAGCTCCGGTGGATTGGGGATCACTCTTGACGAAGTAACGGTCACGGTGGCCGAATACCCTTACCACAATTCACAGTGGAATCCGGGATTGGAAGGCTATAATGTTTATCTCGACGGGGACCTGGTGGATACAACCTCTCAGATCCATTATCACTTCGAAGACCTGGTCCCGGGTACACGATACATGGCAGGTGTCCAGGCCCATTATAATTATTGCACGTCCATAATAGTTCTGTATCCATTTTATTATTTCCCCTGCAGCCTGGTGGAACAGCCTGCCG
>Ga0172363_10000042_pt1 | contig 71066 bp, 72 predicted proteins | sample LakKivs2_kivu2a2_FD_114541 | JGI IMG/M metagenome (GOLD analysis project Ga0172363, IMG submission 114541) | Sediment microbial communities from Lake Kivu, Rwanda - Sediment s2_kivu2a2 | ecosystem: Environmental > Aquatic > Freshwater > Lake > Sediment | place: Rwanda: Western Province, Lake... | reverse complement strand
GTCGATGTCCTCAAACTTCTTCACCTCTGCCAGCCCGTGCTTGTTCAGCGCCTTCGTTATCGCAGAGGTCAGAGTCGTCTTTCCGTGGTCGACATGACCTATTGTTCCCACATTTACATGCGGTTTCTTACGCTCGAACTTTTGCCTTGACATTTACTCTCACCCCACATATTTATTTCCCGTTTATATTATACGGGTTTTACAATTTTAAATTCGATAACTAAATTTCCTAAATTTTCTTTCAGACATTCGCATATGGAGCCCACGATCGGAGTTGAACCGATGACCTCGTCCTTACCAAGGACGTGCTCTTACCAGCTGAGCTACATGGGCCGGTACAGCTTAAAAAATTACAAAGCACTTTATTATAGCAAAATTTTAAATATTGTCAAGTAGTTTTATCTGTTTTGCCGGACTTTTCCCTGTTTTCCTTTTCCACCTCATCCGCATAATTCAGCTGGACGTTCAGTATCACCTGGTCCAGGAACTTTGTCTCCCTGCCGCTCAGATTGTTCCTGCTTTTTTCCTTGAGCATTCTCAGCATGTCTATGGTCGCCTTTGCCTGAGATAGATTCTTTTCCACTTTGCCTGTTATCGGGTGTGCCAGTTTTCCCAGCGCTGCCATGGTGTTCTGCTGAAGCGAATAAACCAGCTCCACTAAAAGCACTTCAAAAATCTTCTGTTCTTCTGTCTGGTTTTCGTTCTCCGGCATTATTCTCTCCTGCTTTTAACTCTTTACCTGCGTTTTATCTTTTGCAGTTTTATTCTGCCTTCAGCGAGGATTTTCCTGGAAAATTCATCCGGGTAATCGCCCGTAAAAATCACTTTCCCTATACCGGCATTGATAAGCATTTTTGCGCAGGTTATGCAGGGCTGGTGCGTGCAGTAAAGAACAGAGCCGCTGATATTTATTCCGTATCTGGCTGCCTGGATGATTGCATTCTGCTCCGCGTGAAGTCCCCTGCAGATTTCCTGCCGGCTTCCCGAAGGAATTTTCAATCTCTCCCTGAGGCATCTTGCATGATTGCAGTGAGCTGTGCGGGTTGGCGCACCGTTGTAGCCGGTTGCCATAACACGTTTGTCCTTGATAATGACCGCGCCGACATGCCTGCGGACGCAGGTTGAACGCCTGGCCGCAAGATATGCCATCTCCATGAAGTACTCATCCCATTCAGGCCGCATCAAACCCGTTCCCAGATCGGAGGAATTCTTTTCTGGCTGTCAGAACCGAGTATTACAGGTTTTATCCCTGTAATTTCGCAGAAACAATTCAGGGCTGATACCTTATCGCCGGGAATGCCGAGCACGTGATTGCACGGAAAAACACTCAGGAATTCCTCAAAACTGCAGTTGAGCCGCGCATGGACATGAGGCCACGTCGGATTAGTCATGCTGTTCAGCTGTCTGCGTTTTTCAGGGCTTAATTTTGCGTTTTCTCCGGATACAATCACCATGTACGGTTTCTCGTCCCAGATTCCCAGCCGTGCAAAAGTCATCGGTCCGGGTTTTGCATCAAATTCAACGGAAGCGCCGCCTGCCTTGAAATAAAATTCAAGAGCAGGATGAAATGTTATCGTTTTGAAATTCTCCGCCGGGTCCAGGCTCTGCGCGGCATAATAACTCGCATGGTTGCCGGAATTGCACCAGTCCCAGATTCCCAGGTCAGGATGGTAAAGCCTGACATCCATGAACAGCGCCGGCAACCCTCCGCTTATGTACTTCATCGCCTGCATTGTCAGCGCAGCATTTGAATCGGCCTCCGTGGCGCAGACCATGGGTTCCTTGAAGCCGTGCCAGTCATAGGGGTCGTTCAGAAGCATCTCCGGAACATCTCCGAGGCAGACATATTCCGTCAGCTCCCTCTGCCCTTTCAACCCGCACAGGTCGAAACCATATTCCTTATTGACGCTTTTCATCGCGCAGTAAAGCCGTATCTGCGTTTTCAGTGTTTCCGGCGTAAGCATTTTACCGTCGTATTTTATCCTTTTCCCCAGAAGCTCCGTAAACCATTTGAACCCTGCCTCAACTTCTTTATCGGGGACCTGTTTCATCGCCTCGACAAGCCATAGCTGGTCGATCTGGTAAGCTGTGGTTCCCAGAACTTTCTGGACTGATGTCAGATGATAATACCCTGTTTCCATTCCCATTGAATGCCCGCCGTATAACCCGTACACCTCGTTTTTCATAACCGTCACAGCCTGGCTTGCCCGGATCCAGTCGAAAACCTGCTTCTGCGTCGTTTTGTCGTCGATTTCGCCGACGATTCTATGGGTGCGGATTCCCGCCTGCCGCAAAGCACCGTCGGTAGCCAGCAGCCCTACATTCCCGGGAAATTCGCCGTTGTTGTTCGACAGGCTGAGAACAGGAATTCTCCCGACGCTGTTAATGAAGGGCCAGACAAGGAAAGGAAAATCCCAGACATTGTAGCACATTATTACCTGCCTGCAGTTTGCCCGGACAAACTGCTCTCCGACCTTCTGCGCGCTTCTTATGCCGGTGATTATCTCGGAGCCTGTAATCACCTCCGGAGATGAACCGTCGATGTTTTTAATGTTTTTCCTGATCGCCTCGGCCCATTTTTTGACCACTGCCGTATTTTCCGGATTGTTCTTGGACCAGACATGCCTGCGCTCATCATTGAGCATTGCGATACCGATCGCGGTTGTTCTCATTTTTCTTCCTCCTTAGAAAAGGTTCGTGCGGATTATTTGTTTCTCAGGTGGTGCTGTATTCCCCGGGTTCTTCTTTTACCTGTTCCTGCCCTGTCATTTCGCTGCGTCCATGAAAAAAGGCTCCTTCTGCAATAACCAGGCTGCCTGCCTGTATGTTTCCGAGCAGTTTTCCTTCCTGCGTAATCTCGAGTTTCTGCGACGCTGTTACATCGCCGGCAACCTGCCCTGAAATCATTATGTTCCTGGAACGGACATTTCCCTTGACCCTGCCCGTCTGTCCGATGATTACATCTCCCTCGCAGTTTATTTCGCCTTCTATCCAACCGTCCAGCCTGATTGCCGTTTTTCCCACAATAGTGCCTGCAATGACTACATTGGCGCCTATTATTGTTTCAATTGTTCCTGCGATTTCCTGCTTTTTGCGGTTGAACATCTTTCTTATCTGCTCATCTGCAGATAGCGAGAGGGATTTATTGCTTTCCCGTACCTCCGGATCTCATAATGAACATGCGGACCTGTGGCTGTTCCGGTCTGTCCCACCAGAGCGATTACCTGTCCGCGTTTCACCTTTTCTCCTGCTTTAACCTTTATCTTCGAGCAGTGCGCGTACCGCGTGGAATAACCGCACCCGTGGCTGATAATAACCAGTTTTCCGTAACCGCCGCTGACGCCTCCAAACGAAACCCATCCTGAAGCTGTAGCCCTGATTAAGATCCCTGTCTGCTGTGCTAAATCAACGCCGTTATGCATGCCTGCGAGCCTGCTGCCTCCTGCGCCGATGTCGTGTCCTATCCCCCTCCTGTAGCCGAAACCGGAAGTAATCCAGCCGCCCTTAATCGGACTGCCCATCGGCGTGGACGCTGCCACGGAACAGACTTCCTGAAAATCTTTTTTCCTGAGCCACCCGGTCAGCTTTATCTCGGAAATACATTTCTCCATCTTTTCCCTGGAAACAGTGTCGTCGCCAACCATCTGCGCCAGGGTTCTGGCGCTGGCATCCGGCGGGATTTTCTTTGTGCTGACGCCCAGCATCCTTTTCACCCTGTTGTCAAGTTCCTGGGATATTTTCAGCGTGTTTCTTACTTCTGTTATTTCGTTTGCCAGCAGGACTGATTTTTCCTTTAAAATAACGTTGGAGGATTTTATCTTCTGGTAGTCTGCCAGCCTGAACAGACTTATTCCGGCCACCAGGAAAGCCACTAAAAATAATCCGGCAACTCCGATAAAAGTTGCCAGGGATATTTTAATCTGATGTGTCAGGGCCCTGCCGTGGGGAACAAACATCAGCGTAATTTTCCGTCTGAAAATTTTCTTAACCAGTTTTTTCAATTCTTCACCTGTCCTGTTTAAAAATATATTTTTCTTCTTTTAATAATATTCGACGTATATATCTATATATTATACTAAAAAATTCTTTGCTGTCAATTAAATTTTATAAAAAACAGACACAAAACTGAAAAGCAGGGACAGACACCACTTTTTTTTAAAGTATGGAACGAAGTAACCAAAAGTAAGCCCGTAAAGCGGGCTTGAGAAAAGTGATGTCAATCCCTGTTTTTCAGGATTAAGTATTGTGTCCCCTAATCATTATGCCATTCCTTAATCTGAACAAGATTGTCGTTTTCAAAATAGAGATATTTTTTCTGGTACTGCCACTCGTACGACCACCGTTCCCTGGAGTCCGGGACCTTGCTTATAAATGTGGGCTCACCCCAGCTCATCCTGACCTGTTCCTTTGTCATCCCTGTTTTTAACTGGTCGTTTTTAATCAATTCCCATATCTCCGGATCCCATTCCCTGCCAAGAAACGGGTCGTTCTTGTAAAACTGTCCCTCCAGCAACTCAGCGAGTCTGGTTCCCGGCTGCCATAAAATAGTGAAATTTCCCGGTTTGGAACCCCGCTCATCCAGTTTCTGCATTTTTAACTCAATATTGTAGCCGGCGCCGAGCGTCTTGACGGGAATCATGTCGGTAATTTCAATTCTGTCCAGTTTCAGTACATAAAGCTTCTCGCCGATTTGAATCCTGCCTTTTCTCAGCCACAGCGGGCACCCTGTCAGCTTCTTCGCCCCGGCGATTTCATCGTCGATATTCCCCGGCTGCCTGGATTCTGCGGATTCAGCGACAGTCATATTGAACTCCTGGGCGTATTTTTCTGCAGGCGCTGAAGCACAACCGGAAAGAACCGCGGCAGATACTGCAAACAAAAGGAAATGCAGTGAGGTCTTCCTCCTGTTTCGTGTATTGTATCGGGGAAGCGTCATGGATTTACATGCAGATACTACCTCTCACCTGCAGTTGCCTCAAGGACTTTGTCGAAAATATCGCAGGTGACCTGGTCGAATAAAACAAATATAATGGTCCGGATCCCTGTTTCTGCACCAATGTAGCGGACAACCTCGTCTATCATAATTCTGGCGGATTCTTCAACAGGGAATCTGCCGACTCCTGTTCCGAAGGCGGGAAAAGCCAGGGAAGAAATTCCTTTCTCGTCTGCCAGCGTCAGGGTGTTCAGGACAGCCCTCCTGATTTTTTCAGCATCGGTTTTCAGGCTGGAGCCCATAAGCGCGGCATGAATCACCCACCTGGCAGGCAGGCTTCCTGCACCGGTAATAACAGCGTCGCCTATTTTAACAGGCGACTGCTTTTTCGCTTCATCTTCGATAAGCTGGCCTCCCTTCCGCCTGATGGCTCCCGCAACTCCGCCGCCCATCACAAGAAGGTTATTTGCAGGATTGACAACTGCAGACACTTCTATCTCGGTGATATCGCCTTCCTGCACTCTTATTACTGTCTCTTTAACTGTTCTTTCCATTTCAGACGTACCTCCAGACCCGCAATACGCGTTACATTATTCGCCTTCGCGGGAACTCTTGTTTTCGTATCTGGTAAACTGCTCCAGGAAGGTCAGGTCAATTTTTCCTACAGGACCGTTCCTCTGCTTGGCAATGATTATCTCTGCGGTTTTATCCTCCACCAGCCGGTTGTAATATGCCTTCCGATAAATGAAAGCCACGACATCCGCGTCCTGTTCTATTGCGCCGCTATCCCGCAAATCCGAAAGCTGCGGACGCGGCTCCTCTCTTCTCTCTGGGTTGCGGCTTAACTGGGAAACAACCACCACCGGAACCTTAAGGTCTTTTGCAAGCCCCTTTAAACTGCGGGTTATCTCCGAAATTTCCTGCTGCCTGTTCTCTATCCTGCCCTTGCTGTGCATCAGCTGTAGATAATCAATAACGATCATGCTCAGTTTATTATCCATGCTCAGCCTGCGGCATTTCGCTTTCATTTCAAGCACCGACATCCCTGAGGTGTCGTCTACAAAAATCGGCGCTTCCGAGAGAAGCCCCGCGGCAATGGTCAGCCTCGGCCATTCGGATTCATAGAGCTTGCCGCTCCTCACCCTGTGCAGGTCAACCTTCGCTTCGGAGCAGAGCATTCTTAAAGCCATTTGTTCCGACGACATTTCCAGGCTGAAAAAAGCCACGGGAAGTTTGCTGCGTATGGCAACATTCAGGGTTATGGAAAGCGCAAGCGCGGTTTTTCCCATGCTGGGCCTGGCTGCGATGATAATAAGCTCGGACGGCTGAAAACCCGACGTTCTCTCGTCGAGCGCTTCAAAACCCGTCGGCACTCCCGTGACATGCACCCCGCGGTGATACAACTTGTCCACCATTTCTATGCTGTCGTGTATGACCTCCTTCATTTTTAAAAATCCGCGGGAGGTTTTCGACTGCGAGATGCTCATGATTTCCTGCTCCGCCCTGTCGAGGAGACTGTCGACATCCTCCGCGGCTTGATATGCCTGCGTCGCCATTTCCGTCGTAACATTTATGAGCCTGCGCAGCAGCGACTTTTCCTTTACGATTTTTGCATAGTATTCCACATTTGCCGCAGTGGGGACACTGTCGATCAGTTCCGCAATCGCCGCTGTTCCGCCGATGCTTTCAAGTTCGCTCTTCTTGCGCAGTTCTTCCGAAACGGTTATGGCGTCGACCGCTTCATTCCTCTCGAAAATTGCAACTATCGCACGGAATATCTTTCTGTGGGCTTCCCTGTAAAAACTTTCATCGGAAAGAATTTCCAGAGCCCTGTTAATCGCCCCGCTCTCAATCAGCATGGCGCCGAGAACCGAACGTTCCGCTTCCAGGTTCTGCGGCGGCAGTTTTACGGATGCTTCCTCAGGACTCATTTCTCTTCCCTGTTCGCCCCTTCCTTTACAACCCAGACCCTGAGGTTGGCGACAACTTCAGGGTAAAGCCTGACAGGCACGTTGAAAATGCCGACGGATTTAATCGGTTCGTCAAGGACAACCTGGTGACGGTCAATCTCTATCCCTTCGTTCTTCAGCGCAGAAACAATATCGGCGGACGTAACCGACCCGAATAACTTGTCGCCTTCCCCTGTCCTGACGGAAATCGAACACGACATCTTGGCTATCTTTTCGGCAAGGGCAAGGAGTCTCTTTTTCTCGCGCTGCTCGGCTGCTTTTCTCGCACGGGTTTCCTGTTCGACGATTTTCAAACCCTTGTCGGTAGCCGGAACAGCCAGATTGTTCGGCAGCAGGTAATTGCGTGCATATCCTCCGGAAACATCGTGAATTTCTCCGCGCTTGCCAAGACCTTTTATTTCACTGCGCAAAATTACTTTCATTGGTTGCCACCTTTCGTCCTCCTGAAATCAAACCACGTGTTAAAAAGTCCTGCAACAACAACCACAGGCCATAGATTGAGTGCTGCGACAAAATACCCGAGCCACCTTAATAAAAACGGCAGACGCCATTTCCTGAAATAAAAACCCAGTATTGACAGACCGACGATAAAACATATAAAAACAGCGATGATCAGCAGATTCAATCCGAGAATTTCCGCAATGCCGATTTTAAAATATTTCCCGGATATTGCACAGACGGCCCCCAGGATAAATTCCCATATCCACCAATCCGGAATTTTCCAGTCGCAAAACCCCGGCATGGAGACCGCCGGCATTTTCAGATGCCGTAAAATAAGGTTGCCCGCCTCATAATATAAAACCACTGTTGTCACCGCGTAAATCACCAGCAAACCGTACCAGATTTTATACAGAAATCCCGTAATCCGGCTGATTCCGGCATCCTTCAGCAAATCCGGATTGTCGCCCATCTGCCGGAGCGACTGGTTTATGTTTGCCGATAGCTGTTCAAAGAACTCTTTTACCGGATTTTCCCGCATGACAAACAGTAAAAACAGCAGCATCAAAACAGTACCTGCCAGGAAAACCGCGCTTCCGGCTGCTATTGTTTTTCCGGCAGAAAACTTCTTCCTGATCATGCCTGCCATCACAAGCGCCACTGCTGCACACCAGAAAAAATACTGCAGACCTGCCTGAAACTCAAAAACCCGGAAAATAAGCAGAGTTCCGATAATACCGCTGATAAACGATGCCGGCCAGCCGAACTGCAGAGTCAGAATAATCAGAGGAACCGGACAAAAAAAATTAGCAATCCAGCCTATCACGGGAACCATTTCAGCCGCTGCAAAAAGAAAAAAACTTAACCCGGCCGAATAAAAAATAGCCGTGGAAATTCTAAGGTTCATCCAATAGTATAAGGCAGAATAGCCAGCGACCTCATCCGCTTGATTCCCCTGGTCAGCTGACGCTGGTGCCTGGCGCAGTTTCCGGAAATTCTCCTCGGAACAATCTTTCCCCTGTCGGTGAGAAAAGTCTTCAGCCGGTTGATGTCCTTGTAATCTATGCGGTTGACCTTTTCAATGCAGAAACGGCAGGGTTTTGGTTTGAACGGTCTCCAGAACTGTTTCTTGGGCTTATCCCTTTTTAATTTTCTTCCCATATTTTTTTACCTTTAGAATGGTGGTTCTTCTTCCTGCACCTGTTCCGATGCGGAAGGTTCTTCTGATTTTCCTTCACCTGAAGGGGCCGTTTCTGCAGACGAAGCAGCTCTGCGCTCAAGAGGGAACAGCAGCCTTGCCACAACTTCAATCAGGCTTCTCTTTTGTCCGTCAGGCGTTTCCCAGTTCCTGTTCTGCAGGCGTCCCTCTACAAAAACCTGGCTGCCTTTGTGCAAACGTTCACCGGCGCTTTCCGCCTGTTTGCCCCATACCACAACATTCAGGAAGCATGTCGACTCCTTGAATGTGCCGTCTTTTGCCTTGAATCTGGTATTCACTGCCACACGCAGGTCAGCAACCGCCTGTCCGCCGGGCGTATACCTTAACTCGGGGTCTTTCGTGAGATTACCCAGCAACGTCACTTGATTGATCATCTTTTCCCCCTGCTTCTTCAGTCTCTTCCTTCTGCTCTTTTGCCTCCATTGAAACATCTGTCATCTTGGTCCCCTTCTGCTCAACTGTTATCAGATGGCGGATTATTGTGTCGGTCAAACGGCAGTTTCTCTCCAGCTCCTTGATACCTGCAGGAGCCATTTCCAGAAATATGTAAACATAATAACCTATTGCCTGTTTTCCGACTGAATGCGACAGTTTTCTCTTTCCCCAGTGTTCAAGTTTGACAACCGTTCCGCCCTGGTCGGCAATTACCTTTGTAAGCTTGTTTATTACCTTGTCGCGTTCCTCATCACTGATAACAGAGCTGAACACCATAATGCAATCATAACGTTGAACCATTTTTCACCTCATCTGAATTTGAATAACTGCTATTTATGTATAAAGAAATTTCGGACAATATTACCATATTTCCATTATTACAGCAAGAGTTTTTTATCTGAAGCACAGGGAAATTCTGCTTTTTAAGACTTTGGTAGTCCAGTGCCATCTAAATTATGCCTGACACTAATTTAGGGGGCAGGCATTCTTGCTTTATCTATTCGGAGGCCAAAAAACTCCTAAAACCATAAACTTGTCTGGAAAACGTTTCATATTGCCTACATAAAAATAAGCGTCCCTTTTTGTTGTGTCGGCAATGGAGCGCCATTTTTGTTCGATTTTTTCCAAAAGTAATTTTTCATCCAGATATTTTGCTCGCCAGTCACGATAAGCTTCCCGTAATTCCCAATCAATAATTGGTAATTTATGTCCAGGACATTTATTAACATTTGCGCATTCAAATTTGTAGTAAAAATTCAACGGCGTTTTTTCTATTGGCACCTTATATTTATTGAACAGACTTAGCTGAGCATAGCAGGCTTCTCTTGATTTCTGATCCGACAGACTTGCCTTTTTCCATTCAAAATCAATATTTTTAGGTTTTATCAATCCCAAAGATACACCTTCGCTCTGTATCTGGCACAATGATTTGACCGGTACTTTAAAAACAATTTCTTTTCGCTTTTTCCATGTTCCTTTTTCTGTACCAATCGATTCAATAACGCTTATGGAGTCTGCATCGATCCGTAAACTCTCCGCTCTATGGTCGTCCTGCGGTGTAGCACAATTAACCATAATGATACTGTATTTTTTAAATTTTTGCTCGTTTTCCAGGTCGCGGAAAGGAACAGGATAGAGACGGACTAATCTGAAATCACTTACGTCAATACCGGCACAGCATACGGTCTCGCCGTATTTTCTGCTTGGATTGGGATATGCCTTAACAGTGATAAGTATTCGTCTTGTCTGATATTGCATAAATTACACATGGATTATTTTTAGTCCATTGCCATCGTATTCCCTGATTTTATCAGCAATAACCGAACGATGGCATTTTTCCGGGAAACGTTCAAAACACATTATGCAATTTATGCCTGTAGTAATATAGTTATACAATGTTACAAAAGCATCATTGTTTTGGCACAAATATTTTGAATATGCTTCAAAGAAATACTTATAATCGGAATCCATTTTAACTTTATCGCGTATTTCAGAAGGACTGCCGAGTGAACGTAAATGGACATATTCGATGTTTTCTGATTCAAGCCTTTCTTTTAAGGAAGATTTTGAAAACCCTTTTTTTCGTGATAAAGGGATCTCTCTTACATCAATAAGGCGTGTAACGTTGAAACTTTTCAGGTTGGAAACAAATTCATCAATTGTCCGGCCTTCATAGCCGATCGTCAAGACTTTATCACAGCTCATTATGTATTTTATTATACATTATTTTATGCATTTGTCAAGCAAATGTCTCTCATTTCTGATAAATCAATTGACAAATTTCAACAGTTAATTTCATCCGTTAAAAGGTGAATATATTAGACCTCTTGTAATACTTATTGCCTATAATACAGCAACTTTGAATTCCTCTGCTTTGCCTTATATTTTTTCTATGTGGTCTGCAGAAAATACCTTTCTGGCGGATCCTCACCGTTCATCTTTAGTGAACGGGAGAGATCTCGCCAAAATTTTACGAAGTAAAATTTTGGCGGAGGGTGCAGGATTTGGTCACGGGTCCCTTCGGGCCCTCGACCCCGCCTCGCGGCGCTTCGCGCATCGCTCCGGCTTTCAAATCCTGCCGCGGGTGAAGCAGTTCACCCGCTCACCTCTCCTTGTATTATCCAAATAAAAAAATGGCGGAGGGTGCAGGATTTGAACCTGCATGTCCCCGATAAGGGGACGTCGGATTTCAAGTCCGATGCCTTAGCCGTTAGACTAACCCTCCGTATATTGAAGGTATTGAAAGTGAAAGAAAGGATTTTTCCGCCTTTGGCGGAACATATTTCCAGAATTACAGATATTTAACCTACTGACCGGCACTACACGCGCAACGAAAGCCGGTACGGTCGTCACTGCTTTCGGGATTACCTGATTCGCGGGCAACTGTAATACACCCGTTAGAATTATTGCTCCAGCTGCCGCCGCGACAGACCTTCCCTTCGCCGGTAGTAGGTCCCCGGGGGTTATTATATGAGCTTTTCGTATAATATCCTGCATCATACCAGTCAGAGCACCATTCCGAAACATTTCCATGCATGTCATACACTCCCAGACTATTTGGCTTCTTGTCTCCTACAAAATGGGTTTCGCCTTCTGCGTTACTAACATACCATGCATAGTCACCCAGAACTTTTTCATCATTTCCAAAACAATATCTAGAATTTAAACGACCGCAGTTGCACGCTTTTTCCCATTCGGCTTCTGTCGGCAGACGCTTGCCGTAATATTTCGCGTACTCGCCGGCTCCATACCAGGTGACATCAATAACCGGATGGTACTCATAACCTTCTACCGGCTGCCATTTGCCGTTGACTTTTCTCAGTCCCATGACGTCTTCGTATATCATTTTTTGCCCTTTATCATCTGTGTCTTTGCCGTAAGCATTCAAAAATTCCGCATATTGTTTGTTTGTCACTTCAAACTTGTCTATATAATATGAATCCAGATATACCGTGTGCAGTTTGTGGTCGCTGCGTTTTACTTCGAGATCAGGATCTTCTGCCCCGTCCGCTCTTCTAATAACCGGTCTGTTTGTACCCATCTTGAATTCTCCTGCGGGAACCAGGACCATTCCTTCATAGCTGGATGTTTTCTGAATCCCTCGCTTGGCTGTAACTTTTGCTGTGCTTTTTTTCTGTGTCTGCTGCGGATCAGCGCTTATATCTGAGACAATGAACACTATTGAAAAAAACATCACTGAATATATAATAAATATCCACGGCCAAGGCCGTGGTATTTGAAACGCTTTGTGCGGCTTCGCCGTTTTTTCTTGCCGCTTCATCCACAGGCAAGCCCGTGGTTTTCGCGGTCTTGTTATAAACCTTTCATATTTTTTCATATCTGTCCCCTCCTTTACAATTTCTAAATAGATACCCACGGGCTTGCCCGGGGATATTTATTGGTGTTCATTACTCCATTGCCTGAAAGGCATGGTCTCCTGAACGCGGCAAAATGAATTTTACCCTAATATGCGATACAAATCAAGGACATTTGCGGCACTTAATCCGGTGATTTTTCCCGGAAAAAACAAAGTCCTAATATTTGTACCGGATACTTGGATCTGCATCTACCTCTGGACCATGCTGTCCAGATATTTCCGGTTCAGGACCAGGTCCTTTATGACTTTCTCCTGCTGAGCATTTAAATCAACGGGCTTTCCGTTGAGAAACATCTGCACGGCAGGAACATTGCCTACCCAGACAGTAAATTTATCCTTTGCCTGCCAGGACTTGCTCTCCCCTGATTTCAGGATTGCCTCGGAAGATGTTTCTCCGTCGCTGATCACCTGAATCCATACAGTATCAGAGGCTTTTGCGGTCAGGTTCAGGCCCTCTGCATTTACCTGCTGTTCCGCGGGCATTTCAGCAGCAGGAAGCGTCATCCCGACGGCAGACTGCTGCGGTTCCACCGCGGTCTTTGTCTTGAACATTCTGCCTGCCAGAATCAGCACAAGAACGATTGCCGCGCCTGACAGGACCCATATCATGATTGGTTTATCCTTCAGAAAATCAGCATGTTCCGTATCTTTTGAAAACGTCTTTTCCGAAGGATAATGCCTGGCATCAAATGCAGCGATAATTTCATCTACGTCGGCTTTCAGATATCTTGCATAACTCCTTAAAAATCCCCGGCAGTACGCAGGGGCAGGCAGGGAAGAAAAATCCTCACGCTCAAGCGCGTCAAGGAATTTCAGGGAAATTTTCAAATCCTCCTGAACCTGTGTAAGCGATATTCCTGCTTCCTCGCGTTTCTGCCGTAAAATTGCGCCTATTGATTCCATCTTATTTTTCCTCTGCGTCCGGCGGCACGTCATTTATCACTTCAACGCCGTCCGGGACGTTAAATTCGAATAATTTGTCGCCGACCCCTTTATTTGTCCTGATATTTTTAAACAATGATGTTACGGTCGTGCCGCTGGCATCGGATGCCGCGGTTTTAACCGGCACACAGTCCCTGACATCCATCCATATGCAGAGTGTTGAAGTTTCAGGACCTGAATTTTTCGGAGTAAGCTTCAGAATCCAGCAGTCCCTGGCGTCCACTGTTTCATTTCCTGCCAGGACCACAGAATAATTTTCCCTGATGAATTTCACCGATTGCCCCGGCTGCAGCAAAATATACTCCCTGTTTTCAGGCCTGACATTCTGCTCTACGACCTGTTTTAACTCCGGCGTGTAAATCCAGACGCTTTTCCCGTTTGAAACTATCACCTGCTCTGCCGGCTCCTTATAATGTATGCTGAACCTGCCCGGCACCTTCAGGATAATTTGTCCTGTCACCGTTTCAAAATCCTTCTGCTCCCTGGTGGAAGTGGTCTGGATAACATCTGCCTGCAGGTCTGTCAGATCTTTCTGTTTAGCTTCAATCTTTTCAAGAACTTTCTCTGGGGTCAGAGTTTCTTCTGCCGGCAAGTGTGCCGGAGAAAACAAGAGAAAAAAAACTCCGAAAAGAAAAACCGGCTTCACGAAATGCCTTCCTGCGAACGCCTGGACAGAATTTCCTCTATGCGGTCATAGAAGATATCCCTGGGTTTTGCTCCCTGGGCAGGACCTATCAACTGCTTGTTCTCCATCATGCTTATGAGGTTCGTAGCTTTACCGTCGCTAATTCTCATCGCGCCTTTCAGCAGTGTTGTGGACGCTTTTTTCCTTTCAACCACAAGCCGCAATGCCCTGTAAAAAAGCTCCTGCTCTTCCTCGGAGTCGAACCCCCCGGCTCCCTCTGCACCTGCATCGGAAAATTGTTCCTGGTAAACCGGCGGCGCCTGTTTCCGCAGGAAATCCGCAACTGTCTCTGTCTCGGAAACAGAAACAAGGGCGCCTTGGACCCGTTTCGGTTTTGCGGCGCCGCTGGGATTGTAAAGCATATCACCCCTGCCGAGTAAAGCGTCGGCGCCGTCCATATCCAGAATAATCCTGGAATCAACTTTTGAGGAAACCTGGAAAGCGATCCTGGAAGGCATGTTTGCCTTGATTAAACCGGTAATGACGTCGACCGACGGACGCTGGGTCGCCAGGATAAGATGAATGCCGACTCCCCTGGCTAACTGCGCCAGGCGGATGACCGATTCCTCGACTTCCCTTGCGGCAGCCATCATCAGGTCGGCAAGCTCGTCCACCACCACCACCACATACGGCATCAGGGCATCGGATTTCTGGTTGTATGCTTCAATGTTCCTGACTCCGGCCGCAGCTAAAACTTTGTATCTGTCTTCCATTTCTTTCACGAGCTTTTTCAAACTGTTATTCGCTGTCTTTGCATCGTTGATAATCGGAACGTACAGATGCGGGATATCGCGGAAAATGGAAAGCTCCACTCTCTTGGGGTCAATCATGAGAAATTTCAGTTCGTCCGGCCGCCTGCGGTAGAGCAGACTCAGAACTATTGTATTCAGGCATATGCTTTTCCCGCTTCCTGTTGCCCCTGCTATTAAAATGTGTGGCATTGATGCAAGGTCGGCAAAAACAGGATCGCCGTCGATTGTCTTCCCTATTGCAATTGTCAGCAACTCTCTTGCTTCCTTCCATTCGGGAAGTTCCAGAAGTTCCCTCAGCGAAACAACCTGTGCCTGCTTGTTCGGAATTTCAATTCCGACTGCGCTCCTGCCGGGAATAGGAGCCACAATTCTGATATGGCTTGCTTTCAGCGCCAGAGCAATGTCGTCGGCCAGCCCTGTGAATCTGCTGACCTTCACTCCGGGAGAAGGACGAATTTCGTACCTGGTCACCACAGGGCCGACAACATACTGTTCAAATTCAGATTCAATACCAAAATCGCGCAATGTCTGCATCAGAACATCGCGGACTCTGTCGTGGTCGCCTGTTATCCCTTCCTCAAGACCTCCCTTTCTCAGCAGGTCTATCGGCGGCAGCTGGAAATCAGTCATTGCTGTCCTAGAAACAGGCGGAGTTATTTTTGCCTTTTTCTTTTCCTGTCTCGGCGGCTCTGGCTCTTCATCAGGAATCTCAACCCTTGCTGCAGGTTCCGGTGAAGGAGAATAAACAGGCTGGCCGGAAGTTTTCGGTTCAGGCCTGCCCCTGTCGAGCCGCCTGCGGTTCTCCATTCTTTTTTTCTGCCTCTCCGCAAGTTTGAGCCTGAGCATCTGAGCTGATTTTTTCAGCAGACCAAAAAAAGCGGATATACCTTTCAGGCTCCATCTGAATAAAAGTATAAATTCCTTTTCTCTTTCCAGAAGATAAACAGCCATAACTGCAAAAGCCGCAACAAGCACCCACGACCCTGTTTTTCCCACAAGATAATTTGTCAGCCCCAGAAGGTAATTTCCCGCTATGTTGAATTCCCATGCTTTCTGGAGTCCGCCTTCGTAACGCATATTTATCAGGGCAAAGAAAAGAAGCGCTGAAATAAAAAGACAGGCAAAACCCGCAATTTTGACGATTATTTTTCCGAATGTGCCCTGTTTGAGGCGCGACCAGCCGAGGAGAATGAAAATAACAGGCAGAACTAAAGACGCCATGCCAAACCATTTATAAAGAACCCGGTCGCCCAGCAATTCCCCTGCAGCTCCCAGATAGTTATTGTGCTCCCCGTGCGGTATCAGACTCAGGAGCATCATAACGCCGGCTATAATAAACAAAAACCCGAAAATAAATTCTACGGGTTTCATTCTGCCGGCTTTATTCGGATTTCCTTCATTCCTTTTAGCCATGCCATCCTCATTTTATACCCAAAACCATGCCTTTTTCAAGTGCATTTCCACGGCAATACTCCAGAATTCCCATTCTGCGCCTGCCGGCCGGATGCACTTCATTGATTACCAGACAGCCTTTTCCGGTTTTCACCAGACATCCGTCGCGCAGATATGCGATAATTTCTCCGGGTCTCCCGGAATCAGACCCTGAGTGCGCCATTTTCGTTCTGCAGATTTTTATCAGTTTGCTGCCGGCCGACGTGAATGCGCCGGGCCAGGGCTGCATTGCCCTTACCTGGTTGTGAATCTCCTCAGCAGGTTTTGTCCAGTCGATTCTCCCGTCTTCCTTTGTTATCTGCCTTGTCCACGTTGCCTGTTTTTCATCCTGCGGTTTTCCTTTCACATGCCCTTTCTCAAAAGCAGCAATTGTTTCAGCAAGCAGGACAGACCCGGCTTCCGAAAGGCGGTGTGACAGGCTTTCTGATGTGTCGGCAGAATCAATCTCAACTTCCCTTTGAAGGATTATATCACCTGCATCCACTTTTCCCGTGACAAATATCGTGGTAACCCCGGTTTTTTTCTCTCCGTTCAGAATTGCCCAGGGAACAGGAGCAGGTCCGCGGTATTTCGGCAGAAGCGAAGGATGAAGGTTTATACAGCCCATCGACGGAAGCTCCAGAACCCAGCCGGGCAAAATTACTCCGAAGGCAACAACGACAATTAAATCAGGCTTCAGGGCTGAAATACGGTTCCGGAAACCGGGCTCGGAGAAATTCTCGGGCTGTAAAACAGGTATTCCGGCCGACAGAGCGAATTTCCTGACAGGTGTCGGCTCTATATCCAGATGCCTTCCTGCAGGCTTGTCAGGCTGTGTGACAACTGCCTTTATTTCCCAGCGTCCTGCAATGACTGCGCTGAGTCCTGGCACCGCAAATTCAGGGGTCCCCATGTAAATTATCTTCATTGTTATTTTCCATCCTGTTTTTTCAGCCGGTTTATCTTTTTCCGCAGAGTAAGCTTTGTAACCGGGTTCATACGGTCGATAAAAAGCACTCCGTTCAGATGGTCGAGTTCATGGCAGACAGCCCTGCTGAAAAGTCCTTTGCATGAAACCACTCTTTTTTTGCCGTCAAGGTCAAGCGCGGAAACTTCAACTCTGTCCGGACGCCTGATTTTCGCGGTTATTCCGGGAAAACTCAGGCATCCTTCCTCGGCAACTGCCTCGCCGCTCTGCGAAATAATTTCCGGGTTGATGAGAACAACGGGCGACTTCTCTCCCTGGGTCCATTTGACATCAACCACTGCTATCCGCCTGGGCACACCGACCTGGTTGGCAGCCAGCCCGACTCCGCGCCCTTCATACATTGTTTCCAGCATATCGGCTGCCAGAGCCCTGATGCTGTTGTTGATTTCCTTCACGGGTTCTGCCTTCTGCCTTAAAACCGCTGTTCCGTATTTTTTTATCTCCAGTTTTGACATAGCAATTACATTATTATTGTACTTCCTTTGAGTAAAAAAAACAACCCGGGAAAACAGGGACTGGTACAAAGACAAGGGGACACAATACTTAATTCTAAGACGAAAAGCAGGTACAGGCACAAAGATAGGGGACATAATACTTAATTCCCAGATAAAATATTTATAATAATAATTTTGAATTAAGTTTTATGTCCCCCTGCTTTTTCATCTTTGTGCCTGTCCCTGTTTTTCAGAATTAAGTATTGTGTCCCCTTGACTGTCCCTATTTTATTGACAGTCCCTGGTAAATCGGTTATTATTCATCTGTTATGTCCAGGTCCAGAACTTACCATTTGATTCCGACCGGAATTTTCATGGTTGTGTTCACTGTGTATCTTTCAACTATATGTCCGACGGTATTTCTCGGCGACTGCGGTGAATTGACGGCTGCTGCGGCCCTGCTTGGAATCGGCCATCCGCCGGGTTACCCGCTTTTCTGCCTGCTTGGCAAGCTTTTCAGCTGTCTGCCGCTTTCCGAAATTGCCTTCAGGGTCAACCTGATGGCAGGCACCTGCTCTGCATTTGCGGTTGTGCTGGTGTATCTTCTCACCCTGAAACTCATAGCCAGGGAAAATCCTGCGCCGGGCACTGTTCCCATTCTTGCAGCGGCTGTTTCAGCGCTTGCATTCGCATTTTCCGACGTCAACTGGGCACAGTCAGTAATGGCAAAGGGCGGAATTTACACCCTGAATTCATTGCTTCTCTGCCTTGCCCTGTACCTTCTGGCAGTCTGGTCGGTGTCGGAAAAAATCACAAGCCGGAATATCCTTGTCCTTTTCAGTTTTGTTTACGGAACCAGCCTTGCCAACCATAATACAATGGGACTTTTCGGTCCGATCTTTTTTCTGTTCGGATTATGGGTCCTTTACGAAACCCGCGGAAAATCCTTCTGGAAATACATTCCTTATAAAAAAATTCTGCTCGCTTTCGCATCCGGACTGCTGATTTACGCCTACCTGTATATCCGCGCACAGGCAAAACCGGCAATGAACTGGGGCAGTCCTGAAACTCTCCCTGATGTCTGGGGACACATCACCAGGCAGCAATACGGAGCATTGAACAAAAATCCGAGAAGCCTGTATTTGTTTTTTGACCAGCTCCGGGCCTATGCCGAGGTTTTCTGGTCGCAGTTCTACTGGTTTTCCATCCTTGCGGTATTCGGGATTAAAAAACTCTGGCGTGAAGACAAGCGCTGGCTTATACTGCTTGCCGCAGGATTCCTGGCGACCAGCCTGGGTTTCGTAATCCTGCTGAACAGCTATGTCCAGCCCGACATGAACAATTTCAACAAGGTATTTTATATTCCTTCGTTCATGATAACGGCTGTTCTCATCGGGCTCGGCATAACAGAGCTTGCTTCCTTCATCCGCAGAAATCTTTTCAGGATACTGGCATCTGCGGCAGGGCTTGCGGTCCCTGTGTTCCTTTTTCTGGGGAATTTCAGGACAAATGATATGCATAAAGATCGGACTGCCATGGTGCTTGGGTACAATTTTTTTAGAACAATGCCGCCCGGCTCGACCATCTTTTCTTCGGCAGACAACCCCCTCTTTGCGCTTGTCTACATCCAGATGGTTGAAAAACGGCACATGGGAATAAGCATCTACGACGATTATGCGCTGCTTTTCAGGAATGACATACTCAGGGATTTTACAAACAAGTTCCGGCAGGGCGGCTGGACCTGGCTGAACCAGGCACAAAAACAGATAATATCCAGTACCCCCGGTCCTGTATTCTTTTCACCGCGTAGTTCCCTGGGCGACATATCCGGACTGGTGAGCAGACCTGTCGGACTTCTCTACCAGGTAGTCAAAAATCCGGAAATTCCTGAGGCGCCGGTGCAGGATTTCTGGACAAAATACGACCTGGCTGGTCTTGACGACCCTTTTCTTTCGCGGGATTATTTTCACCGCGAGGTTTTCGGCCTCTATCATCTGGCAAGGGCGGAGAATTATGCTGCCGGTTCCGGCCATGCCACCACCCAGGATATTGAGCGGGCTCTGGAAGAGTATAAAAAAGCAGGAGACATTGCGTATGATGTTGTCTGGGTCCAGCGGTTCCTCGGCGCAACACTTGTCAGGAGAAATTTCCTGGACGATGCAATCCGGACATATGAACGGCTTCTTAAACTGACGACAATTTTTCCGGATTCCTACAATAACATGGGAGTGGCTTATTACCGGAAAGCAATTGAATGCCTTGAGAAAAAAACGCCCGTTGATGCCGGCAGGTTCCTGGATCAGGCAGCCATGTATTACAAAAAATCCCTTTCCATTGAAGATTCCGCAGACCTCAGAAACAACCTGGGAGTGATTTACAACCTCCGGGGTAAAAAGGAAGAAGCAATAAAGGAATGGCGCCGCGCCTACAGCCTTAATCCGACCCTGGTTGAAGTCAGGAGAAACCTGACATCCATCGGTGTGACTCCATGACAATTCATCTTTCCAACTTGGGGACTCCTGGCTCCATGACCGCCTTGACACTGCTGTTTTCGTGTGCTATAATAACCGCAGTGCTGGTTTTCCAGTACTTTGTACGTGAAAGTATAAAGCCCCTGAGCTATCAGATTCAGGGGCTAATTTTTTGAGGGAAAAAATGCGAAAAATCAGAATAGGACTTGCCCAGATAAACCCTGTTGTCGGCGACCTGTCCGGTAATGCAAAAAAAATTCTTTCTTTCATAAGGCAGGCTGAGAAAAACAGGGTTGAGATTCTTACCTTTCCGGAACTGGCCCTGACCGGCTACCCGCCGGAAGATTTGCTCCTGCGCGACGGTTTTATCAGGGATTCCTTGAAAATCCTGCGGCACATCAGCAGACGTGTCGGAAAAATCCTTGTGGTGCTTGGATGTATTGACCGGGACAGGTACGGAAATATTTACAATGCAGCGGCTTTAATCCGCCGTAAAAAAATCCAGTCAATATACCACAAAATTGAACTTCCGAATTACGGAGTTTTTGATGAGAAAAGGTATTTCAGGCCGGGCAATATTGCAGGAGTGACACGCTTCGACGGCCTTATCCTGGGCGTGAATATATGCGAGGACATCTGGCTGAACAGGGTTGCCGAAGAGCAGGCCAGGAACGGCGCCCGGCTGATTCTTAACATTTCTGCTTCGCCTTATCACACCGGAAAGACAAGCTCCAGAGCGGAAATTATCCGGGAAAAAGCCCGGAAACTCAAAGTCGCCATTGCCTACAATAATCTTGCGGGCGGACAGGACGAACTGGTCTTTGACGGCGGAAGTTTTGCCGCAGATTCATCCGGAAAACAAAGCGCGGGAGCTCCCCTTTTCAGGGAATTTCTCGTGATTTTTGATTTCAATCCTTCAACCGGGCGGATATTTCCGAAAACACGTCCTGGTGTCGCCAGGTCCCTGCCTGTTCCTGCGGAAGTTTACGAAGCTCTGACACTCGGGACCAGGGATTACCTCCGCAAAAACAATTTTAAAAAAGCGGTTATCGGTTTAAGCGGCGGAATTGATTCAGCGTTAACCGCGGCAATTGCCTGCGATGCCATCGGCAGGGAAAACGTCATAGGCGTGACCATGCCTTCCAGGTACAGTTCCTCAGGCACCAGAAAAGACGCGGAAATCCTGTCGAAAAACCTCGGGATCAGACTTATCGTTCTTCCCATTGAACCTATGTTCCGGAAATTCCTGGATGAACTCTCACCTGTGTTCTCCGGCACGCCGGCCGATATAACCGAAGAAAATCTTCAGGCAAGAATCCGCGGTAACATTTTAATGGCTTTGTCCAACAAGTTCGGTTGGCTGGTCCTGACCACCGGAAACAAAAGCGAGATTTCCTGCGGATACTGTACGTTGTACGGCGACACCGCAGGAGGATTCAATGTGCTGAAGGACGTCTATAAAACCCAGGTATATCAGCTGACCGCATTCCGCAACCGGATTGCAGGACGCAAAATCATTCCGGAATCAATCATCAGGCGTGCGCCGAGCGCAGAACTCAAACCAGGCCAGAAGGACCAGGATTCTCTTCCTGCGTATCCCCTGCTCGACCGCATATTAAAGGAATATATTGAAAAGGACAAAACCTGCGGTGCGATTGTTTCAGGGAAAAAATTCGACAGAGCAGTCGTGCGGAAAGTAATCCGGCTTGTTGATTCCAGCGAATACAAGCGCAGGCAGGCAGTGCCCGGAGTAAAAATCACGCCCAAGGCATTCGGCAAGGACCGCAGAATGCCTATTACCAGCCGTTACCGGGGTTAAACGGTCAGTCCGCAGGCAGTTTGTAATCGCGGAGAAATCTGGCGTTTTCCTCGGGCAGTGAAACGTTGATAAACATACCCGAGCCCAGCTCAAAGCCGGCTGTTTTTGTGAGCCGCGGAACAATGCTTAAATACCAGTGGAAATATGCCAGCCCGCGCCCGTCGCTCGGCGCCGACCGGATTACGTAGTTGAAATCAGGATTGTTGAGCCCGAAATAAAATTTTCTTAAGAATATCCTCAGCGCTTTTGCCATATCGCCTATCTCGGTGTCGCTTATATCCCTGAAACTTGCATGGTGCCTTTTCGGCAGGATCCAGGTATGAAAAGGCGAAAATGCCGCAAACGGCGTAAAAACAACGAACGACCTGTTTTCCAGGATTATCCTTTCCTTTGCTTTTAATTCCTCTTCGATCATCCTGCAGTAAACACACTCCCCTGTATCATCGTAATACCGCTGCGCCTCCTCCAGACGGCTCCTGACCTGCAGCGGCACAACAGGCATTCCCACAATCTGGTGATGCGGATGTTCGAGGGAAGTTCCTGCTCCTGCCCCGTGATTCTTGAAAATAACCGCTGAATGAATCTTTTTATCGCTTTCAATTTCCCTGTAGCGCCCGGCATACGACGTTATAATGTTTTTTATTTCCTCCTCGGGCAGCAGGGCTGTGGTGAGATTATGCTTCGGGGTCTCAATCAAAACTTCATGATAACCGTACCCGCCTGCTGTCCTGAAAATATGGTTCTGCTCGCGGAACGACTTTGCTTCTTTGTCGAGCGCAGGGAATTTGTTCGGCACAATCCGGATTTTCCAGTTTCCATTTTTATCCGTTATCCTCAGAGTTTCTCCGGGAGTGTTAACCTCGTTTCCAGGACAAAACGGGCAGTTCGGCGAAAATTCCGGAAGTTTTTTTTCGGATTTTTCGGCCTTGAAATCCTCAGGCCTTTTTGCCCGTTCAGTGGCAATTATCACCCATTCTTTTGTGGCTAAATTCTGTCTTAACTGCGGCATTGTTACTTTATTTTATATCAGCCACTCCGGCTGTTGTCAACCGGAAAAATAATTAAGGTGACATAATACTTAATTCTAAGACGAAAAACGAGGACAGGTGCCTGAAAAATTAAGGTGACACAAATGGCAGGCCCTTCTTCACTACACTCCTCACAGTCATTATTGCCAGCAAAGCGACCTTAAACCCGCCTGTGAGCGAAAAGATTTCAGGGATCTTTCAGCGAGTATGTCTGAGCGAAGCGAGTTACGCAGCTGCCTGAAATTCTTTGAGCGAACGGTTTTAGGCGCGACTGCTGGCAATAATGACAAGTGTAAAAAGGAGAGACTGCCATTGGGACACAATACTTAATTCTAAGACGAAAAGCAGGTACAGGCAGCTCTATGGAAAAAAGTACTCCGAAGTATGTGCCTGTCCCTGTTTTTCAGAATTAAGTATTGTGTCACCTTAATTACAGATCATTCTGGAGGCCTGACACAGCACGTTTATGCTTGCGGAATGTCCATGCCTGGCAAATGCCTGTTTCAGTGCATCCGCGGAATCCTGCGCCCACGCCATTCCCATTGTCTTTGCCTGTTTTCCGGTGATGCCTAGGGTCACCAGAATGACATTTGCCTTATCAAGCATCCTGCGCGCCAGAAACATGTGCGCGGCAACAATCTTGTTGATTTTCCCTTCATCCACCATGCTTTTTAATTTTTTCTCAGGCGGATATCCGATACTGCCTGGCTCAGGATGCTGGGGGCTGACGCCCTCAGGACACGACGTCACCAGTATTACCGTTCCTCCATTCCTGACAGCTCCGCAGGCGGCATTGAGTCCTTTGATTCCCTGCCAGAAATCAATATCAGCCGGATAGGAATCTGCAATTACGATATCTGACTTCCTTTTGATTTTGACTCCGCAGACCCGGTGTGCAAACCGGCAGGCAGATCTGTGTGCTTCAACAGGGTCACCTGCAAAAACTCCTGCAAGGCTCCCGCTGTTTCCCGGAACTTCGTTCACGATAAATTTCAGCCCTGCCCTGAGTGCTGTCTCGTCAATCGTCTCCCTGACAATGTTGTCCCTGACCCCGAAAAGCCTGTCTTCCGGAACCTCGTGGCACAGCCAGTGCATGGAACCGATTGTGGAAACATCGGCACAGCCGGGGTTGATTATTTTTCCTCCGCCGCCGAAACCGGCAATCAGGTGCGGTATTGCCTGTCCTATCCCGATTACAAAATCCGGGTTGAGAACCTGTTCGTGGATTCTTATCTCAAACCCGCGGCTGGACGTTCCTATTAAACGGTATTGTCCGGCATCATGCCAGTCAGGACTGACAAATCTGTAATTCAGGGCTACATCCGGAGTATATTTGATTTTCATTTCCTTCGCGGTCATCTGACGGTGCGTACCAAGTGCTATGAAAATTGTAATTTCCCTGCGGGAAATTCCTGCATCAGCCAGTTCATCAAGGACCACCGGCAGAAGCAGTTCTGTGCGGGTGCTCCGGCTGATATCGTCAACCACGACAGTAATGCGCATGCCGGGTTTGACCTGTTCGGCAAGACGGCGACAGCCAACCGGTTTTTCCAGCGCCTTCCTGACCATGTCGCGGTCTGCTTCCTGCGCAGAGACGTTTCTTAAAGTATAAATATCTGCAAGATTTTTATCGGGTATTTCCAGCGCAGGAAAATCAGGATATGGAAAAACGTGTTTCATCTTTCAGAGTATGCTCTGGGGATCTATGTCTATGCTTGTCATAACACCTGCCGAGCCGGCGAGCCGCGTGCTTTCCGCAAGACATTTCCTTAAAAGCCGCAGCAGGTCCTCGGTCTTTTTTCCCTTGACGATAACCTGGTACCTGAACTGTCCTTTTATCCGTGCAATCGGCGCAGAACCCGGCTCAAAAACAGATACATCCCTTAAATTTCTTGCCTCTGATTCAAGAGCTCTGAATGTCTTCTCCGCTGCCTCTTCGGTTTTTTTCTCCGCCATTCCCCTGAACATGAGATTTGCCATGTGGACGAAAGGCGGATACCCGAGAAGCTTCCTTCTCACGATTTCCTGGTTGAAGAAACCAATGTCGTCATGGTTTTTTGCGCACATCAGGCTGTAGTGGTCAGGATTGTATGTCTGGACGATTACCTGTCCCGGTATATTACCGCGGCCGCAGCGACCCGAAACCTGCGTGATCAGCTGGAATGTCCTCTCGGCTTCCCTGAAATCAGGGAGATTCAGCATTGTGTCCGCCGAAACAATTCCCACAAGCGTGACCTCCGGGAAATCAAGTCCTTTTGCAATCATCTGAGTTCCCACAAGTATCTCGGCTTTTCCGTCCTGGAATGCGCCCAGGATTTCTCCGTGTGATTTTCTCTTCCGGGTGGTGTCGGCATCCATCCGCAGCACCTTTGCCCCCTTGAAAAGTTCCAGTATCTCCTGCTCGATCCTTTCAGTGCCTGTGCCGAAGTACCGGATACGGTGTCCGTGGCATGAAGGACACATATCCGGCGCATGCTTGCGGTAATTGCAGTAATGACACCTGACTGTTCTGTCCTCTGCATGGTAAATCAGGGAAACGCTGCACTGCGGACAACTCAGCCTGAAGCCGCAGTCCCTGCACAGAACAAATGTCGCAAATCCCCGCCTGTTCAGGAAAAGAATGATTTTTTCACGCCTGTCCAGCCGGTTCTTTATCTCGGAAACCAGACGGTCTGAAAAAACGCGATTTTTCATTTCGGGCGGCTCAAGCTTCATATCGACTATTTCCACGTCCGGCATGGGTCTGTGGTCGATCCTGTGGGAAAGCACGGAAAGCCAGTAATTTCCCTGGGTCGTCTGGTAAAAAGATTCTATGGCAGGAGTAGCGGAACCTAAAACGACAATGCATCCGGTAAGGTATGCCCGTTTTATGGCAACGCTTCTCGCATGGTACCTCGGTTCCTCTTCCTGCTTGTAAGTCGCCTCGTGTTCTTCGTCGAGAATTATCAATCCCGGATTCTTGAACGGCGCAAAAACAGCAGACCTGGCGCCGACCACAATATCCGCTTCGCCGAGAAACATTTTTCTCCATTCCCGGCTGCGCTCCTTCTGCGTCAGCCTGCTGTGCCAGACAGCCACCCTGCCGGGAAAACGCCCGCAGAACCTCTGCAGGGTCTGCGGAGTCAGGGAAATTTCAGGCACCAGCACAATTGCCTGCTGTCCTTTTTTAATAACTTCCTCGATTGTCCTTAAATAAACTTCTGTTTTCCCGCTTCCGGTAACGCCTTTCAGCAGGATGATTTTTCTTTCCTTCGATTCGATCTCGGTTTTTATCAGGTCAAGGGCGTTTTTCTGTTCGTCTGTCAGGTTGAAATTTTCAGGTGTCTGTTCCCGGTACTGAACTCCGGGTTCATGCCGGCAGGTTTCAGTTTCTTCCTGCTTGTCCGGAAGGTCCTTGAGAGTGGTTTTCAGGGGGACAGCCGACTGCAGGACTGTTCCCCAGGAACAGAGATAATAATCCGCTATCCACCTGGTCAGCTTCAGCATTGAATCGTCCACCAGCGGAACATCATCTATAATTTTCGTTATTTTTCTTATCTGCGGAGGTTTTCCATCGTATTTCCATGCGGTTTTTCCGATATATTTTTTTAATTCCGTAAACTCAACGATAAAACCCGTCTTCTGCCGGTTTCCGAAGGGAACCACGACTCTTTTCCCGATGTCGGCGGACGACTGAAGTTCTTCGGGGACCTCGTAGGTGAAAAGCTTGTCCACAGGCACAGGCACTGCCACCTGTATGTATTTCCTGGATTCCGGCATTTTACCCGGTAAGCCGGTCGAACTCCCGGCGCAAAAGGCGGACGTCGTTCCAGACGTATTTCTTGTATGCAGGGTCGTGCAGACATGCCGACGGATGATATGTCGGAATTACCGGAATTTTGCGCCAGTAATGGATGCGCCCCCGCAGCCTGCCTATCGGTTCAGACGAATCAAGCAGGGTCTGCGCTGCAAACCTGCCCATCGCACAGATGATCCTGGGGCTGATGATTTCAATCTGCCGGAAAAGATGCGCCCTGCACTGTTCTATTTCCTCGGCTGCCGGCATCCTGTTTTTCGGCGGTCTGCATTTAAGGACATTTGCTATATATACTTCATCCCTGTTGAAATTGACTGCGGCAAGAATTTTTGTAAGAAGTTTCCCGGCAGTCCCGACAAACGGAAGCCCCTGGAGGTCTTCCTCTTCACCGGGCGCTTCTCCGACTACTACCAGTTTTGCTGACGGATCTCCGGAACCGAAAACAAAGTTTTTCCTTGTAGCGTGAAGAGGACATTTGCGGCAGTCCCTGATTTCTTTCCTGAATGTATTAAGGGGATTTTCTACAGGGGTTTCTGAGGGGGCAGTCTGCGGCTTCGGCAGGCTTCCGGAATTCCAGACAGAGCTTTCTCCGGTTTCAATCTGCCGGCTTAAATACTCCTTGAACAGCCTGACAACTTCCAGCGTCTCATTTTTTAGGTCCGGCATACTTGATCTTGTCGGCTAAAGTTTCCAGGAGTGCATGGGTGGTGAGTTTTCCGACGTCTGTTTCCATTGCCTTCGACACTCCCAGGTTAAGGAGTCGTGCCCGCTTGGAAGCAACGACACATGTCTCGTAAAGATTTCTGTTCTTTGAAAGATTTTTCTCAATTGCCAGGTAATCCATCTTTTCCTCCTGTTTTTTTTTCTATTATTTCCTTTACACTTCCGACTGTCTCATCTATTTTATCATTTATCACGACATAATCATACTTTGAAGAATATTTCATTTCCTCGGCTGCCATTTTAAGCCTGCGCTGGATTTCGGATTCGGTGTCGGTTTTGCGTCCCCTCAGCCTTTTCTCGAGCACAGCCATCGACGGAGGTTCTATAAAAATCAACAGTGCCGAATGATAAAGCTTCTTTATTGCCAGTCCGCCCTGTACATCTATATTCAGGATTATGCTGTCGCCTTTCGACACCGACTCTTCTATGGATTTTTTGGGCGTACCGTAGAGCTGCCCGTGCACCTCCGCCCATTCCGCGAATTCCCTGTTCTGTATCATCCTTTCAAATTCTTTCCTGCTTACGAAAAAATAGTCCCTGTTGTTTTCCTCGCCTGCGCGCGGCAGTCTGGTCGTGGCTGAAACGGATTTTTTTATCCCGGGCATTTTTTTCAGCAGGAGTTCAACGACCGTTGTCTTGCCGGCGCCCGACGGAGCGGAAACAACAATAATTCCCCCTGATTTCATCGTACAGGCCTACTCGATATTCTGGGACTGTTCCCGGATTTTTTCCAGCTCTTCCCTGGCTTTCAGGGTCAGCTGCGAAATCCTGTAATCGTTTGCCTTTGCCGCAATTGTATTTATCTCCCTGAATATTTCCTGGATGGTGAAATCGAACTGTCTGCCGAGCGCACCGCCTTTCTTCATAAGCTTGCCGAAATAATGCAGGTGGCTCTGCGTTCTTACAATCTCCTCCGTGACGTCGGTTTTCTCCGCAAAAACAGCCGACTCGGATTCAGCTTTCCTGGAATTTGCCTTCTTTTTCATCTGCTTCGCAGCTTTTGAAAGCTTTTCAATATCCGTAACAAACTTTTCTATCTTTTTTATCCTGCCAGCGATGTCCTGCCCCAGCCTTTCTCCCTCGGCACGTTTCGAAGCGGTAAGCCCTGCCAGCGCTCTGTCCAGGGCATTCTGCAGAACAGGAAGAACGCGTCCGGTGCTGAGCTTTTCCCTTTTAACGGCAATTACATCAGGGAAACCCGCCAGACGGTTCACATCAACTACCGCGGGCTGGTTTAATTCTCCGGCGAGTTTTTTTATGGCAGCGCCTATCTGTCTGGCAAGCGATCTGTTCACCCTGATTTTGCCGGAAAACTCTTTTTCGCAGTTCACGAACGCATCAACCCTTCCCCTGGAAACAGACCTCTGGATTTTTTCCTTTATAAAGGGTTCCAGCGACATCAGAGAATTGTCGACCCTCACCTGTATATCCCGGTACCTGTGGTTAGTCGCCCTGACTTCAACGGAAATTCTCACACTGCCTTTTTGGGCTTCTCCGGAGCCGAAACCGGTCATGCTTTTAATCAGGTATCTCATTTTACAAGCGCCAGTATAAACGCCAGCAGGGCAAGCCCTGCGGCAGAAACACCCCAGTACTGCCAGTTCAGGATGTCCGATGAAGTTTCCCCGGCAGCAGCCGCGTCTTTTTTCATTGATTTCTTAACTGCCACAAATCCCTCCTGCGTGTCTTTCAGGTCCTTTTTCATAAGAGAAAATTCGTCTTTTAGATTGCTGAGTTCATCATTGCACAGGCTCAGGTCGGCCTTTGTCTGAGTATTGACGTCGCTGATTTCGCCAATTTTCTGCCCCAGGGTCTCCATCTCTTTCCTGAGTTCCTCCCTGCTCACGAGTTCAAGCTTCACCTTGATGTTAAATCCGTTCAGCTCTGCCGACATTGCCTCTGTTTTGCGCGAAGAAAATTCAATGGAGGCTTCGGCTGCGGCAAGCCGCGTGTTAAAGGCATCCTGTCCGGTTTTGACCTGCTCAAGGCCGGATTGTATTTCCCTGAGCTGGGAGCTTAACTTGTCCAGCTGCTTGAGGACCGAGTCCAGCCGGTTTTCCAGGGCATTGTATTTCTCCTCAGGCTTTCCTTCCTTGTCCACCGGGGGTTCTGTCTGCTTAGCGGCTTCTTTTTTCTGCTGTGGTTCATTTGCGGGAATGTTTTCTTCGCCTGAAGCAAATCTCTGAAAAAAACAAAAAACACAGACAGAAAAAAATATTAAACGGAAAAGTTTCATTTTCGGATTCATTCTTACCATATCCTGCCTTCTATTTCAAGGAAAATCGGGGGCTGATTGTATATACGAAGAACTGATCCGGGCTGAACCCGAAAACCAGTTCAGGCATTCCGTCGTTGTCCACGTCTCCGAGCCCGAAATCCCTGATTAAATCCTCACCTTCCGCATTAACCGCAGGCCTGGCGAGCTGGACGAATTTTTTCCTAGACGGCTCCAGAAACCGTATCTGCGCCGCTGTGTTGACGACTATCACGGAAACGGCCGACCCTTTTATCTTGAATGTGTGTATCGACGGATATGCCGGTATCCCGATGCCTGAGCCCTCTTCCAGGAAAAATGTTTTAAATCCCGCGTTCCGGAGAGCCCCGGATTCAGGGTCGTACCTGTAAACATTCAGAACATGGTTGTCCTTGTCGTCGTACTCGGCAACCAGCACCTCGTTTTTCCCGTCTCCGTCGACATCCGCCGTTGAAATCCCGGGAATATTCATGTGGGTCTCCGGAAACTCCGTTGTGATAAACCTGTCCTTTCTCCACTTCAGCATGGCGATCCCTTCCTCGTTGGTAAGTTCTCCCACGCTTTTCCTGAATGTTTTCACCAGAAGTTCATTCCTGCCGTCGTTGTCGACATCTCCTATCGACACCACTCCCTCGGCATTCCCCGGCAATGGATAAAGTTTTGATTTGAAACCCTTCTTTTTCTGCAGGTTGATAACCTCAACGTAATATTTGTAATCATCCTTCGCGGAATCATAGTCGGACGCCCCCACGACGACTATTTCAGTCTTGCCGTCGTTATCCACGTCTCCGACTGCCATGCCTTCAAGGGCTTTCAACGGTATTTCCCTCTGCCTTTCAAACTCTCCTTCTATGAAGCGGACGATCCTGAGAGAAACGTTTTCCTCGTTGGAAATATCGTACACCAGTGCGTTTTTCCTGTTGTTGTTCACGTCGCCGACATTCAGGAACGTAGGCATGGTTCCGTCGAGCGTGCCTTCGAATAATTCTTTCATTTCAAATGACGAAGTTTCTCCGCTGTTTTCTTTCTGCGGGGAATCTGCCTTCGACGCCGATACGCCGCAGAGCAAAATTAACGCGGCAACGACAAGTATTGCCTTACCTGCCTTCATTCATCACCTGGAAATCGAGTCGCTGTCCCCGGAAATAAGCCGTAAATTTCACGGATTTCCATCTTGCCGGAAGATGTCCCCTGAAAACCAGCCTGCCCTGCTGCAGGGTAAGCCCGCAGAACCCGAATATCAACGCCTGCCAGGTTCCGCCGAGCGAGGCAGTGTGAATCCCGTCTGCCGTGGCTCCCTTGATATCGTCGATATCAAGCCCTGCCGATTTCATAAAATACTCGTATGCCTGCTTTGTCCTGTCCAGACGCGCTGCCACAAGCGCATGCGTGCTGTAACTTAACGACGAAAGATGCATTGTGCATGGCTCATAAAAATCATACGCCTTTTCTATTTCCTCCCTGCTGAACTTGTCTTCCAGGAGAAACATGGCAAGTATGATATCAGCCTGTTTTATGATCCTGTATTTGCCGAAATCCCTGATTTTCCATTTCTTGTATTCCTTCCTCAGGTTGCTGGCTTCTATGTCGATAGGAGCCTTCGACAGAAATGCCTGGTCCTGGAGGGGGATGCCGATATCCGGAATTTCGGGAATGTACAGACCCTGCGAAACCTTCTGCCACTGTTTTATTTCTCCCCGGGAAATTTTCAGGCGGTTCTTTATGGATTTGATTTTGTACGGATATGTCTTCTTGAGTTCTTCAAGCCAGGCGCCTGCCAGAGCAATGTTGTTTTTTGCCATCAGGTTCGTGTAACCGTTGTCCCTTCCGGCCGGAGCAAATTCGTCGGGCCCGCATGCCCTGTCAATATGAAACCTTCCTGCGCCGTCCTGGATGGCGCGCGAAACCCAGTTTCTGGCTGTTTCAACGAGGATTGTCAGACCGCACTCAGCCATGAATTTCAGGTCGTTGGCCGCCCTGACATACTGGTCGACGCCGTATGCTATGTCGGCGCTTACGTGCGGCAGAGTATTTCCAAGGTCGCCCGGCGTCTGCTCTGTCCCTGAAACCGAGTCGGACATGAACGGAAAGGAAGCGCCCTTGAATCTGAGTTTTGCCGCATTGATGCGCGCACCCGGCAGAGTATGATATCTGAAGGCGAGAAGGTTTCTCGCGGCCTGCGGCATTGTAAAAATATGAAACGGGAGCATGAAAATCTCTGTATCCCAGAAATACAGTCCCTGGTAAAGGCTGAATGCACCCCTTGCGGGAATATTCACCCTGTCGGAATGCACGGGCGTCACCTGGAGAAGATGGAAAATGTTGAACCTGACAATCTTCTGGTCGCGCACCGGCCCGTTGATTTCGATATCGGCATCTGCCCAGCGTCTTGCCCATACCTGTGTGCTGGCTTCCAGGAGCCGGTTAAAACCCGGCAGTCTTTCCTTTGCCATGGCCACAGCCCTTGCTGTTACAGCCCTTGCCCCTATGTTGTCCATGGAAGTCATCATTACAACTGTCCTCTCCACTTCCAGTGTCCTGTCGGGCGCAACCGCGTGCTGGACTGTCTGTTTTATTCTGGTCCCGTCTGCCCATGTTCCCCGGCCCGGAGCATGAGAAACAGACGATACCATTGTCAGGCGGTGGCCGGTGCCTTTTATTTTCATCTCCATGATTCCCAGATTGTTCTCTATCCAGGACTCATTGGGTTTGAGGAAAAACTGCTGGCATTTCAGGGAGTCCCAGTTGCCTGAACGGAATACAGTGGGATAGGTTCCGTCCAGCACAAATGTGATATCGGCTTCGCCTGTCCAGTTGACCGGCTTTATCCGGATTCTCTGGGCAGCCAGATGCACGTTTTCCGCGGAAACGAACCTTTCGAATTCAAGCGTGGTGAGCCTTCCCCTGGGACTTTTCCAGGTAAGTGTCCTGGAAAGGAGTCCGTTTTTCATGTTAAAAACGCGCCGGAACGACATTATTTTTCCAGCGGATGAATCAAAAAGTTCGCCGCAGATATAAATGTTTGCGGCAAATACAGGCGGAATTGTGACCAGATGAACTTTCGGCCAGGGTTTCGGCCCTATGGTCTTTCCTGCCTGATCGTCAAGCTCTGCCATAAGTCCGTTTATATAATTCTCCCTGTAACCCGGCACCATCGTTGTTTCCTCTGTGTATGCCCGGGTGTTGAAATAACCGTTTCCCTGGCTGAATATCGTCTCAAAATAAATATTCTTTTCAGGCTGGTATTTTTCCTGGCACAATTTCCAGGGATCTGACTGAACATACCAGTATTTTTCAGACTGCTTTGGCATTTATATCTACCTTCCCTTTCCGGTCCGAACAGACTCCTCTTGAAAACTCCTGTCCTGCATTGTTTTGTTTATGCTTGGATTGCGGATGATAGCAGACACTTCTTATCAATTATCAAACCCGCATTTGCAATAGAATATACGACGTATAATAACATAAATATCCATTAACTGCAACATCATTTTCACATGCGAATGGTTCGCTCGAGCGAACACCCGATTTTCTTATCTTTCTTTGACTTTTTGCCGTTTTTATAGTAGATTAATTCTGATGGTAAAAAGCAAAACAGGATATCGCGGAAAATACCGCACATTTAACCCGGAAGTCATCAGAACTTACCCTGTATCAACAAGGAAAAACAAGGTGACCCTGGGTTCCCTGGCTGAGCCATCAAAGGTCCTGGGTTCGGAATACGGGGTCGACAGGGAAACCGAAGAAAAAATATCCGAAGTGGCTGAACTTGTCCGTTCAGCCAGGCAGAAAAAACAGCCTGTCATACTCTTCACAGGTGCCCATGCCGTCAAGAATGGATTCGGTCCTTTAATCTGCGACTTGATGCAGAAAGGAATTTTGACCCTTGTTGCAGGAAACGGCGCAACCGCAATACATGATTTTGAACTCGCCTTATCCGGTGAAACAAGCGAATCCGTGCCCAATGCACTTGCAAAAGGCGAATTCGGGATGGCTTTTGAACTCTCGTATATAAACAAGGCGGTAAACTGCGGGTCTGAACAGGGACTTGGCTACGGCGAATCACTGGGCAAATCAATTAACGAAAACCTCATTCATGAAAAAAAGGTCAAATTCCAGCACCCGGAAGTAAGCATTCTGGCAACCGGCTACAGGCTGAATATACCCGTGACCATTCACATCAGCATAGGCACCGACGTAAACAACCAGCATCCGGGCTTCAGCGGCGAGGCAGCAGGCGAGACGAGCTACCGGGATTTCCTTGTTTTCGCGAATGAAGTAACCCGGCTGACCTCCGGAGGAGTGGTCCTGAACATCGGCAGCGCAGTCACAGGTCCTGAAGTTCTCCTCAAGGCGGTTTCAATGTCGGCCAATTCCGGCTCTAAACCCGAAGGAATTATCTGCGCGGATTTCGACATCCGGCCAGGAGATGCGGGGGAAATGGACAATGATTCTTCACACTTCTATTATTTGCGCGACCAGAAAAGCGTTGTCACCAGGATTCCGCAGTCGTTCAACGGAAAAGGATTCTATGTGCAGGGAAACCAGAAGCTGACTTTTCCCCTGCTTTATAAAAAAATACTGCGGGGGAACAAATGACGGATTTTCTGTTTATTAAAAAAGAGCGTTTGAATTCCATATTGAAGAACATGAAAAACCTGCACATAGGCGTTCTGGGGGATTTCTGCCTTGATGCCTACTGGTTCATGGGCAATGCCAGGCAGGAATTATCGCTTGAGACAGGCCAAACCACGCATGCGGTCACCCGGCAGGTCTACAGCCTGGGCGGTGCAGGGAATGTGGTCAACAACCTTGCGTCCCTGGGAATCGGCAGGGTCTACGCTTTCGGAGTTATAGGAAATGATATTTTCGGCAGGGAAACCCTGGACCTGTTAAAAAAACTGAACGTTGAAACATCGGGACTGATTATCCAGAAGGACAGGTGGCAGACGCCGGTCTATGCCAAACCGTATCTGTCCGACGAGGAACAGGAAAGGGTTGATTTCGGCAGGTTTAACCGGGTGTTGCGCGACACCGCGAATGAAATGCTCTTTATTCTTAAGAAGACCCTGCCGGAACTCAATGCCGTTATAGTGAATCAGCAGTTATTGAACGGAACAGCAAGCGATTTTGTCATTTCCGCACTGAATAAAATAGCTGCGAAAAACCCGGATAAAATATTAATGGTGGACTCAAGGAATAAAAGCGACAGGTTTTCCGGGATGTTTTTCAAGCTGAATCCCTCCGAAGCCGTCAGAATGTGCAGGGAAAAGGTCGAACCGCGCAAAATACCGTCGTCCGGGCACCTGAAAATCCTCATAAGAAAGATTTACCGGAATTTTGCGCACAAACCGGTTTTCATAAGCATGGCTGACCACGGAATTCTGGGTTACGACGGCAGGAAAAGTTTTGAAGTCCCTGGCATACAGATATTGAGCAAAACCGACACTGTCGGAGCAGGCGACACCATGGTTGCGGCAATGACCGTCTCACTGTCAGCAGGCGCGTCGCTTCCTGAAGCCGCTGTAATCGGAAATCTTGCCTCGTCGATAACCGTCAGAAAAATAAAACAGACCGGCACCGTGTCGCCGTCGGAAATCCTTGAGGCCAGCCAGGACCCCGACTACATCTACAGGCCGGAAAAGGCTGACGACGTGAGGAAAATCAGCCTTATGAGAGGCACGGAATTTGAGCTCATCAATCCGGGGATGAAACCCGGAAGAATCAGGCATGTGCTGTTTGACCACGACGGCACTATTTCCTGCCTGCGGCAGGGCTGGGAATATGTCATGGAAAACATGATGGTTAAATCCATTCTGGGACCGCAGTACGACAGGGTGAATGAGGATGTTTTTCGCAGGATTGTAGCGCGCGTCAGAAAATATATTGACCTTTCCTCCGGGCACCAGACAATCATCCAGATGCAGGCGCTTGCGGAAATGGTCAGGGAATACGGCTTTGTGCCGAGGAACAAAATCAAGGATGGTGCTCAATATAAAAAGGTCTATACCGCAATGATTCGTGCGACAGTTGACCAGCGGCTGGAAAAATTCAGAAACCGTGAGCTGGGCATCGACGATGTTACGATAAAAGGAGCTGTGCCGTTTTTAAGGAAACTCCGCAAAACGGGAATGAAGTTGTATCTTGCCAGCGGCACAGACCGCGCAGACGTGGTAAGGGAAGCAGGATGCCTTGGCTACGCAAACCTGTTCATGCCTCACATATACGGCGCAATCGGAGCTGTTGTCAGGGAATCCAAAAAAGATGTGGTTGAAAACATCATCCGCAAAAATAAACTGAGCGGTTCAGAACTTGCCGGCTTCGGCGACGGGCCTGTTGAAATAAGGGAAATCAAGAAAAAGAACGGGATTGCCATAGGCATTGCCTCAGATGAGGTCCGCAGATACGGTTTTGATTTCCATAAGCGTTCCAGGCTTGTCAAGGCAGGTGCAGACATCATTATTCCGGATTATTCGCAGGCAGACAGTCTGCTGAAGTTTCTCAGGATATCCTGAAAGGACACACAATGGCAAAAAAAATCGTAATTAAAGCCGGATCTGTCAGGATGGAAGCGGAACTGAACGACTCAAAGACATCGGAGATGATTTACAATGCCCTGCCGATAGAAGCAGAAGTGCAGACCTGGGGCGAAGAAATTTATTTTCCGATTCCAGTAAAGGCAAAACTGGAAAACGGGGTCACGGTGGTAAAGGAAGGCGACCTCGGGTACTGGCCTCCTGAAAACTGCTTCTGCATGTTTTTCGGAAAAACACCTGTGTCCACAAAAACAGAGATAAAACCCGCATCAGCAGTATCGCCTTTAGGCAGAATGCTTGGCAATCCAAAGGACTGGAAAAAAACAGGCGACGGAGAAAAGATACTGCTGGAACGGATATAGGTGTCAGGCTGCAAACAATTCGTTCTTTGCAAGAAGCTTCCATTTCAACTCATCTGAAACCGGCTCCGAACACACAATAACAGAGTTTTTGAAATCTGTCCTGTAAAGAGTATAATAATCGCCGCGCCTCGTGTATTCCCTGTAAGCAAAGAGCTTTTTACCGTCGCTGAAAACACAGGTAAGGGATGTGTATTTGTTGTTCTTCTTTATGCCTGAAACCGCCCTGCGGAACGCCCGGCTGATTTTTCCTCTGCCGGATTTCATGATATGAAGCAGGAATGCTTCCGAATCAAGAGGCATGCAGACTGATTTTCCGGTCGGCGAAACATCCTTCAGCAGTTTTTTGTAATTCCGGATTGTGCCGTTATGTGCGAATATAACGTTATTGCATTCAAACGGATGCGAATTCCGGGCTGAATTTGTCCCGGGCCAGGCAGAATCCCTTAAATGGACTATCAAAACCTTTGATTTCCTGATTTTCCCGAGCAATCCGAGAATTTTTGTTTTTTCTGTCACTGCAGACTTTCCGCTTTTCCTGAGAGATGCAGTACCTGCGGCATAATACCCCGCACCCCAGCCGTCCCGGTGTCCTTCCCCCCTGTTATTCAGCGTTTTCCCTGTCCTGGCAAGCTCAAGAAAATTTTCCAGAATCCCGCGGTGAAGCCTGAAATCATAATTTTTTATTCCGATCATCCTGCACATGTCAGAAAATGAGCTTCACAACGCCTATTGCGATTATGATTCCTATTATGTCGGATATCACGCATACAGGCACCAGGTATTTTGTCTTCTTTATCCCCACAGCTCCCAGGTAAACCGCCAGGATATAAAAAGTCGTCTCAGCGCTTCCCATTATCACCGCTGAAATCCTGCCTGCCATGGAATCAGGCCCTGCTGTCTTCACAATATCCGTGAAAACTCCAAGGGATGCGCTTCCTGACAGCGGCTTGATTATGGATATGGAAATAATTTCCGGCGGTATATTCAGCTTTGCAAAAATACCGGAAAACAGGCATCTGAAGCAATCAAAGGCGCCGGACGACTGGAATGCTTTAACTGCGACAAATATGGCAAGAAGATACGGAAATATCTTCAGAATAACGCTGAATCCGCCTTTTGCGCCCGCGATAAACGAATCGTAAACCCTCACCTTCCTGAAAAAACCGTACAGGACAACATACAATATGAAAACAGGAATGATGAGCTGGGAGATAAAAGTGAGCGCCGTCATCTGAAAAACCTCCTGAACAGGAACAGATTTCCCACGGCAACCAGCGCGGATATTACGGTGGCAATAATGGTGGGTACGACAACAGCTGCAGGATTCTGCGAACCGTATTCGGAAAGAATCCCGATCACGGTAAAAGGTATGAACTGTATGCTTGCGGTGTTCAATACAATGAAAAGCATCATTTCAAAAGTTACGGTTTCCTTGTCGGGGTTCAGCGACTGCAGTTCCTGCATTGCCTTTATGCCGAGCGGAGTCGCCGCATTGCCGAGTCCGAAAAGATTTGCAAGCATGTTGAGAGTTATGGAGGTTACGGACGCATGGTCCGGGGGAATATTCCTGAACAGCCGTGAAATGACAGGCCTGAAAATGCCCGAGAACCTGCGGATCAGCCCGGAATCCTCGATTATTTTCACTATCCCGAGCCACAGCGAAATTATGCCGAACAGGAAAATCGAAACTTCCACAGCGGTTTTAGAAGCGTCGAAAATCGACTTTGTAAACTCGTCAAGCCTGTTGGTTGCGATAGCAAATACTATGCTGACAGTTATCAGGAGAAGCCATATTATGTTCATTGCGACGCAAGCTCTGGCCCTGAAAAAACAAGGGATTTTTTATGTGTGTTTAATTTGAGGTAAGCACCGACAGGCAGAGTGAGCTTGTTTTTTACGTGTCCGATGTACGGGCACGACACAACGGGAAATTTTGTCTTCATCTGTCCGGATATTACTTTATAAACTTCCTCTGTCCTGCAGCCCCTGAAATCGCCAAGAATTAAACCTCTTATGTTTTTAAATTTCCCGCTCATTATCCACTGCGTGAGACACCTGTCGATGCCGTGCGGCTTCTCATCCGCCTCCTCAAAAAACAGGATTGCTCCTTCTGTCGTGATTTCCCACTTTGTTCCTATCAGGGCTGTAAGAGTTATAAGGTTCCCCCCCTTCAAAATACCTCCGGCAATACCGCCATGCAGCACCTTTACCGGAGCGTTTTTGAAAAGGTTTTTTTCAGGGAAACCGTTGACTGCGTTTAAAAATGAGTCGACGGTAAACCGTGACGGTGAGGAAAAATTGACAACCATGGGCGAATGAAGGGTAACAAGTCCTGTTTTCTCGTAAATGACATTTAAAAGCGTGCTTAAATCGCTGAAACCCGCAAATGTTTTCGGATGACGCCTGATAATATTGAAGTTGACATGCGGCAGGACCTTCATCGAGCTGTAGCCGCCTCTCTGGGCAAGGACAATGCCGATTTTATGATTAAGAAAAGCCCTGTGAATCTGTGCGGCTTTTTCCTCTACGGAAGGTATTCTTGTAAGATATTTTTTATTCTCTATCCTGAATCCCAGTTTCTCCAGGTTTTTTACACCATCAATGAAATCCTTTTTCTTTTTAATAAGCCAGCTGGGAGTTATAACGCAGACACATTTCTTCATTTGCAGACATTATATAATATAACCCTGTTTTTGCCAAGCAGAAGCTGAACCGGCCATGAATTTCCCAAGTTGGCAGTCCCTGATGAACATTAGCGGAGACAGCGTAAGAAATCTTGGTGCGCAGGCATGGGAAGCGTCCGATCCAGACGGGAACACGTATAGTGAGACGGACGAGGGATCCTGTGCCGAGCAGCCTTAGATTGTTCGCTTCGCGAAGAGAACAAGCTGTCGGAGCGTAGTGAAGAAGGGACTGCCAACTTGGGAACTGCTTTGCACCGGTAGCCCTTTTCTGCAGTTTCTACAGTTCTTTGCAGGTTATACCAGGAGCTGTGTAGGTCTGTTTTTTGTAATTAAAACCGCACGGAATCGCCTTCTTCGGGCAGAAGGACACGCATCGCAGGCAGTACTGGCATTTAAGACCGTGAACAGGAAATTCCTTCATTTCTATGTTTTTCACCGGACATATCGTCGCGCATGTTCCGCATTTTGAGCATTTTGAAGGATCTGCTTTGAAAAGGAACAACTTCTGGTGAAGCCTGACTTTCATAAGATACAGCAAAAAGAGCGAAAAATAATATACGATGTCGGATAAAACCGGCACCCTGTCCCACCTGGCTTTGCCGGAGATAATATTATTTGCGTAGACCTCTGCTTTGTTCAGACCGTCTGCAACTTTTTGCTTTATGGCATCTCCGGGCTCAACATAAAATATATTCGACGGCATCTGTATCTGCTCGGCTCCGATGGTGTTGTACCCTTTCCTCTTCAATATCTTTTTGAGCGGTCCCGCTATTCCGCCTGCAGTGCCGCCCATTGTATCCACCATGAATACATGTGTTCCGTTTGCATCAGGCAGTTTTTTCAGGAAATCCCACACAAAAGGATATGTCGAAAAACCTGCCACAGGAAATGCAAGGCCTATCGTGTTTTTCAGGTTTATCTTCCCGGGATCGGATTTCTCGATTTTATTCATGGTCACCTGTATGCCGTTTCGAGAAAAAACCTCCCGCATTTTATTCACGGCAAGCAGAGTGTTGCCTGTCCCTGTGAAATAAAAGAAATCAATCTGCATGGTATCCCAATTATATCAAAAAATAGGGACAGTTACCATTTTAGCGTAGTGAATAAGGGACTGCCTTTCGGAAAAGCGCGAATGCCGGCAATAGTAGATACCCACGGGCATAGCCCGCTTCCCACGGCTTCGCCGAGAGGCGAGCGCCGAATCGAGGCGAGCCCGTGGCACTAAATACCTCGCCCGCAAGCGGGCGACCAAGAGAGTAACCTCTCGGAGACCCAAAAGAGGTCTCCACTTGTCAGAACGACATTGCGGTCTTTGCGTGAATGGCACTCTCTTTTGCAAGGTTTAACATTTTATCGGCGTTCATTCCTCCATGCCTGAAAGGCATGGTCTCCTGAACGCGGCAAAACGAGAGATATAAAAAACAGGGACTGGCATCTGCTTTTGGTTACTTTACTGCATTAATAAAAGTAAACCATAAAGGGGGTTTTAATAGTACTGCCAGTCCCTATTTTTCATTAATACTCATGGACAAGTTACCATTTTTGGTTGTTTTCCCATCTCTCAAAATAAACCCCGAACACGGGCTTGAGAAAAATGGTAACTGTCCCTATTTTTCTGTTGACAACACTATAAACCCATGGCAGTATTATATTTGAAACTAAAGTATCATATATGGTACCATTATGGATATGAATAAACTTTCAGTTCCAGGTTTAGAGCGGGGCCTGATTTTAATTGAAGTTCTTGCGGAAAACAGCGAAGGGCTGTCCTTTACTGAATTACAGAATAAATCAGGCATACCCAAGCTTTCCCTGATTAGAATTATTCAGGTTCTATTGCATAAAAATTATATAATTAAACTTGAAAGAAAATATAAACTGGGATACAAAATACTTTCATTGAGTAACACTTTATTACGCAAACTCGACCTGCGGACTAAAGCTTTTCCCTATTTGAAACAACTGGCTGCACAGACCAAAGAAACAGTTGAATTAGAAATAGTGGATGGTCAGGCTCTGATTGTAGTAGAAAAAATGGAAAGTGAAGAATCAATCCGGCTTTTCTCCCAGGTCGGACTGAGATTTGAACATCTGCATGCTGTTGCTCCAGGGAAAGTTGCCCTGGCTTATACTGATTTATTGCCCGGTTACATTAAGAATCATAAATTAAGCAGAATAACAGAAAAAACCATTGTTAATGCGAATGTTTTAAAACATCAATTAGCAGAAATAAGAAACAAAGGATATGCTTTTGACGACCAGGAAATCAGAATAGGAGTAAGAAGAATAGCTGCACCGGTTTTTGATGGACATGGCAAACTGATTGGAATAGTAAATATAGCCGGACCGGTTTTCCGTATTATTCTCAAAGACATAGGCAAATTAGGAAAATTATTAAGTGATATCGGCCTGAAAATATCACGGGAACTTGGTTATAACTGTATAATTCCGGCATTAAACCGGAATTAAGGGAGGGAATCCTGGATGGGAAAAAATTTATATTCCATGTTCAAAAGAGAGGAAATGATTTTACGGGACTGGTTAGCGGTTGACCGGACGATTTTAGCCAATGAACGAACATTTCTCGCTTATATCCGGACAGCCCTCACTCTTTTAGCAGCAGGTATTACTTTGGTGAAGTTTATCAACGGAACTGCAGCTATGATAGCCGGGTCTGGATTTGTGCTGTTTGGAATATTGATGTTTATATTCGGTATAGTGAAATATTTCATACTGAGGAATAAAATTAAACATTTAATGAAATAATCTGTCTGAAGATCTGGTAAGAAAGGAAATCCGGTACTGTTCTGAATTTTTAGATGACAGGACTCTCGTAAAGGAGGTTTAAAAAAGATGAATATAATTATGGTGGTTTTTGATTCATTACGTAAAGATTGTATGGGTGTATACGGTTCACCGCCATGGGGAAAAGTATACACACCGCATTTCGACGCTTTTGCCCGGGAGTCGCTGGTAATGACCAGGGCTTATCCTGAATCACTGCCTACTTTACCAACCCGCAGGGCTTTGTATACCGGTCAACGGGTTTATCCCTTCCACAATAGCGACTTTGGATTAAAAGGCGACTTTAAAGGTGCACCGGGATGGGGACCTATCCCTGAGGAGCAACCTACTCTGGCAGAAATGTTACTTGGAGCCGGTTATCGGACTGTCTTAATCGCTGATGTATATCATATGTTTAAACCGTCGAAAAATTACTGGCGCGGTTTTAATCAATGGACATTTTTGCGCGGACAGGAAACAGACGCTGCACGATCAGGGCCAAAATTAACTCAAGCAGAAATAGATTACTGGCTGCCCAAACAACTGCAGTATGAACATACTATTGCATTTGTCCAACAATGTATTATGAATATACATGACCGGACAAAAGAAGAGGATTATTTCGGACCGCGGGTATTAAAAGAAGCATCATTGTGGTTAGAACAAAACCAGGATGCAGATAAATTTTTCCTTACGGTAGAATCTTTTGATCCTCATGAGCCCTGGCTGGTTCCTGCTCATTATAGAAAAATGTATTCCAAAAAAGAAGGACAGGAACATGTAACAACAAGATATGCAGATGTTAGCGATCTGGATAAAGAACTGCTGTTCCGGGCACAGGCAAACTATAGCGGCGAAGTGACAATGTGTGACCGCTGGTTCGGGTATTTTATTGAGACCATGCGGGTACTGGGACTGTTAGACAATACTATGGTTATATTCACTACCGACCATGGCCATTCACTCGGCGATAACAATTATCTGGGCAAACGCGGATATCCATCTTCTCCGGAAGTGTTTGATGTCCCGCTGCTGATTCGTTTTCCGAAAGCTGAACATACCGGTAAAACCAGCAATATGTTTGTCCAGCATACAGATATTACTGCAACAATCCTTGATGCTGCCGGTATAAAAGTTCCTGGTTTTATTGAAGGTAAACCTTTTATAAAAAATGCTCTGGAAAATAAAAAAGGGCACCGCGACCATGTCACAGTAGGTTGGGGATCAGCAGTGACCGTTATAACAGACAAATGGTGGTTCAACTGCAAAGTTGACGGCACCGGTGTACTGCTTTATAATCTAAACTCTGAAAGACCGTTTGATGAAAATGTTGCAAAAGATAATATGAATATTGTTAATAATTTATTTGCTAAAGCAAAAGCAGATGCCGGCGGTAATTTTCCGGATTGGCTTATAGACCTTGCCAAACAAATGACCGATGCACCCGGCTGCAGTGACCTTGCTGCACGCGCATAAAACTTTTAAACCGGGCACAACAAGATTAAAAAACAGAATTAAGGTGTATAGCGGTTCAGACCATATTGGGCAAATCTTGACATCCACCCTTTTCCTGGTGTGATTGACAAACATTAGTGGCAATTGTATTATACAGCCGAACAAAAAAGAGCGGGGAATGCAGTACAATAAAATGTTTTGAGGAGAGTAAATTCTGGCTCCGGGGCCTGGAGTCGAACCAGGAAGTACGGCTCCAAAGGCCGTTGTGTTACCAGTTACACTACCCCGGAACATTCACCCTACATCGAAAGCAGGGACAGACAGTATTTTTCGGAAAGCAGGGACAGACACCCAGGGGACACAAAACTTAATTCAAAATTATTATCATAATATTTTATCTGGGAATTAAGTATTGTGTCCCCTTATCTTTCAGTCCCTGTTTTCCGGGTCCCTGTTTTTCAGAATTAAGTATTGCGTCACCATATTAAAAAGGGGGCGCAAATGGCCCCCTTGATTTTAAATCTCTTAAGAGCCGGTCAGCTGGAAATTTTCTCCTCTATGGACTTGTCAATATCGTCCATAAAGTCTTTTTCCGGTGAATCGGCAGAGGATTTTTGTCCTGATTTTCTGTCTCCCCTGGGAGCCCTGGGTTTCGACTCGGCTTGCTGGTCCTTGGGTTTTGCCAGTTCTACCTGGTATGCATCCAGGACCTTTTTCTCAATCTTGTCCCGGGTCTCGTTGTTCAGGGGATGAGCTATATCCCGGTAGGTTCCATCCGGCTTTTTCCGGCTTGGCATTGAAACGAACAACCCGCTATTTCCCTGTATTACCTTGAGGTCTCTTACCACAAAACAGTCGTCAAAAGTAACCGTGACGTACGCCTTAAGACGCTCCTCATTCCTCAAAAAAACACGTGTTTCCGTTACTTCCATTTCTATACACCTCCAATAGTTTTAGCGATTCTGACCCAGGGAGCTTTATCCGCCAGTTTTTTTGATATTTTCTCTGCAGCGGCTCTGGTCGGTGCCAAACCAAACACTGTTGAACCGCTCCCTGTCATCAACGCTCCTGTGGCACCAAAGCTGTTTAACGATGACTTCAGTTTACCGATACCCGGGAACCTGTCAATAACTATGGACTCAAAATCATTAAAGAAATATCTGCCCGGAATCATCAGACCCGGGCTTTTTTTCAACAAGTTCACAATTATTTTAATATTTCTGTGTTTTTGTGTCAACAGTTTTTTCCGGTTCGCTACGGAAAATCTGTCCCATGCTCCGTAAGCCCAGGCAGTTGATACCTTTATCCCGGGATTTGCCAGGATAAGCCACCCGGCAGCAGCAGGCAAAAATTCCAGTTTTTCCCCTTTTCCGGAGGCAAACGCTGTTCCGCTTCGTATAAAAAATGGCGCATCAGCACCAATCCTGCCTGCAATTGCCATCAAGGCATCTTCGTTGAGACCCAGCGACCATAACTTGTTCAGGGCAAGAAGCACTGCAGAGGCATTGCTTGACCCTCCTCCAAGGCCGCCTGAAACAGGAATCTTCTTTGTAATCGTAATCCTGATCCCCTGTTTTGTTTTTGCCTTTTTCTGGATTAATTCAGCTGCCCTGTAAGCCAGATTGGAACTGCCGGCAGGCACTCCGGGAGAAGAACAGAAAATTTCTATTCCCCTGCGGATTTCTTTTATCTCAATGGTATCCGACACGTCGACTGCCTGGAACACTGTCTGTATATCGTGATAACCGTCGGCACGCAGTTTTCCGATTAATAACGACAGGTTTACCTTTGCCGGGGAAAGTATTTTCATTTTGAAGGTTCTGCCTTCTTCTTCGCTTCTTCTATTTTCTGCTCAATCCTGACACTGTCTTTCTCGTCGGGTCCTATTTTCAGGGATTGCTCGTACGCATCTATCGCTTCCTTGAAATTCTTGCACGCGGAAAGAGCGTCGCCCAGATGCTCAAAAATCACGAGGTTGTCCTTGCTACGTTCCGAAAGCTCCGCTGCACGCTTGAGCTGCTGCACCGCATCCTCAAATTTGCCCTGCTTGAAATAAATCCAGCCAAGGGTGTCGATATAAGCTCCGTTATCCGAACTTATTTCCAGAGCCCTTTTGATCAGTTCCAGCGCCTGGTCCAGATTTATTCCCCTATCGGCATACGAATAACTCAGGTAATTAAGCGCATCGTCGTATTTCGGGTTCAGTTCCAGGACCTTTTTCAGATGTTCCTCCGCCTTTTCAAATTTACCTGTCTGGTCGTACGCAACGCCCAGATAATAATGCAGGTGCGAAAGAAACTCCCTGTTTTCCAGTCCTGTGCCGAGCGCTTTTTCCAGGTGCTCGATTGCCGAGTTGAAATCCTTTTTCTCGACGGAAGACGCTGCAAGGTAATAAAGGGCGTGCGACAGTATACCCGGGTCGTTGAGCCCTGAATCAACGACTATCCTGAAATGTTTGACCGCTTCCTCAATCCTGTTCTCTGTACTGCAGAGAATTCCCAGGTAATAATGGAGCTGCGTGGAAAGTTTGCGGTTCGGGACCGTTTTCACCGATTCCTCGAAAAATGCGGTTCCTTTCCCGGTGTCGTTGGATTCTGCGAAATGTTTTTCCAGATCTGCGTAAAGGTCTGTCAGCGGAATCAGCGCCTCTTCAAGTTCCGGGTCGAGCGAGAGCGCCTTTTCATACGCCCTGACAGCATCCTCTGTTTTGCCGAGCACTAAATTTGCCTCTGCCAGCCCCAGGTAAACGGTCGCGGAATACGGGTCGCATTTTGCCGCCTCCTGGAATTCGGTCAGGGCTTCCTCTGCCTCGCCGTTTTTGCTTAAAAGCAGTCCTTTGCTGTAATGCACGTATGCCGCGGTGTTGGGCCATTTTCCGGAGGGCTTTTCCGTCGGAATTGTTTCAACCCGGCTGCAGCCTGCGAAAACCAATGCTAAAAAGCAAGCAAATACCGCAAAAAACAGTCGGGCCGGCAGGTAAAATGACTTCTGCAATTTCGGATTATAATTTCTTCAGGGAAGCGCTGGCTTTGAACCTGATTGTCCGCCTTGCCGGAATCTCAATCGTCTCGCCGGTCCTGGGATTGCGTCCTTTTCTTGCCGCCTTGTCCCTGGGACCGAAAGTTCCGAGTCCGGTAATCGTTATCCTGTTGCCATTGCGGGCAGATTCAACAATGGTGTTTACAATGCACCTGAGGGCGCGGCCTGCTGCACTTCTGTTTTTGATTTTTGCCTCGGTACATATCTTCTCAACCAATTCAGCTCTGGTCATTTTTCTCCCTCCTTGAGAAGGAACTTTGACTGCAGAAAGTATTATATCCCCAAAAGCTCTGTCTGTCAATTTTTTATTGACACCATTAAACGCATAGAGTAAACTACATTCGATGTTTAAAAACAGTGATCAGGAGATTTATTTTGCAGGCACTCTGAAAACACCAGACTTTTGTCTGGTGATGAAAGAGTGCAAAATCAAAAACAAATTCCTCTCAAAAGAGGATCCCATTCACGCAACGACCGCAATGTCGTTCTTACAAGTGGAGACCTCTTTTGGGTCTCCAGGAGGTTACTCCTTTGGTCTAAAGGCTGCAAAGCAGACTTTAGAATTGTTAAGAAGCCGCCGACTTATGTCGGCGGAGTGTCACTAAATGGATTTTCTTCAGAAGAAAAACCAGCCGATTTACATAAACCGCAGGCATCGCGATTCCAGGCCTGTGCGCAGGGCAAAGCGCATCCTTGCCCTGATCCTGCTGGTCATTGCCGGCTCCCTGGTTCTCACGGGCGTGTTTTTCGGCAGGCGCATCAGGTATTATCATTCCCTGAAAAAAGCATATACGCTGTGCCAGGAGAATAAGTTTGACCCGGCAAGAAAGGAACTGAATAAAGCAGTTTCAATGCGCCCCGACGAACCCCTCACGCACGACGTCCTTGGATTCTTTGAACTCTGCCAAGGAAACATGGAAAACGCAAAGGCTGACTACGCAAAGGCAGTGGGGCTGGGACTGAAATACAGCCGGAGTTTCGACCACGGCGTATCCGGGTGGAAATTTATCAGGCAGGGAAAATATCCGAAATCAAAAGCTGAATTTGAGCACGCGCTCGAACTTCAGGCGCAGAAACCGGACCTGCTGTACGGACTGGGGCTGAGCCAGCAGGGCGCGGGGCTTGTCAACGATGCCATTACTTCGTACAAAAAGGCACTTGCGATCGCCCCGCAGAACAAGGAAATACAGAAAGACATCGACGCTGCAAAGCGGGCGAAAAGTTCAGGGGTTACGGTGAGTTTCTTCGACCGTAAAATGCAGCCGCTGGTAAAACATTCCACTGGATCTGAATCAAAGATTATTTATGCAGGCGGCGGGATTTTCACGGCGCAGTTAATCGGCTTTGATAATGAGGTACTCGGAAAAACCGGCCTGATGGAAAAAATGTCGGACTTTCTTCCCGGAAACCAGATCATGTTGACCCTTGACCTCTTAATGCAGAAGCATGCGGAGTGGGTGCTGGACGGCCACAAGGGCGCTGTCGTTATTCTGAACCCGAAAACAGGGGAAATACTCGCCGCTGTCTCGCATCCTACATTCGATCCGAACCGGCTCACGGATACAGGATACAGGCACAAAATCAAAAATAATGCCAACCATCCGATGCTTAACAGGGCTTTTGAAGAATTATACGAACCTGGTTCCATTTTCAAAATGATAACCGCGGTCGCGGCAATAGAAACAGGGCTGGACTTGAAAAAAGTCTTTCCCCTGAACTGCAAAGGATATCTGATCATAGACAGGCATACCTTCTGGGACTGGCGCCCGCATAAAAGCGTCGCCTCCCTCGAGGAAGCATTTGATTATTCCTGCAATACGGCATTTGCGGAACTGGGCTTTAATCTGGGCGCTGATATACTTTACGAATATGCCGGCAAATTCGGCTTCAACACGCCGCTGGGACTGCAGCTTCCTTCGGCTGAAAGCACTGTTCCCTTGACCGCCAGGGACAAACTTGAACTTGCAAATTACTCCACAGGTCTGGGAGAAAACGTCAGGATTACCCCTCTTATGGCCGCCCTGCTTGCGTCAGCCGTCGCAAATAACGGCAAAATCATGAAACCGTTTCTGGTAAGGGAAGTCCGGAACATACAGGGAGAAGTGATTTGGAAAACAGACCCTGCGCCTTTCAAAACCGCGATGAAACCTGAAACAGCCAGGCAAATCACCGTCCTGATGCTGGATGCCGTGAATAAAGGTATCGGGAAAAAAGCGCGTGTAAAAGGAATTTCTGTTGCAGGTAAAACAGGAACTTCCGGAGAAAGATCGGCCGGATTTAACGGATGGTTCATCGGCTTTGCGCCTGCAGAAAATCCGCAGATTGCGATAGCGGTAATCGCTGAAAACAGCGGTACAGGAATGGACGTTGCAGCGCCTATTGCCGGACAAATTATTGAGAGAATTTTAAAGTCCAGCCCATAATACCTAAAGGGACACAATACTTAATTCTAGACGAAAAGCAGGTACAGGCAGCTCTATGCGAAGAACTACTCCGAAGTATGTGCCTGTCCCTGTTTTTCAGAATTAAGTATTGTGTCCCCTATCTTTGTGCCAAGGTCCACCCTGCAAGCCGGTTGTATACCGGACCTGCCGGCTGAAGAATACTCTGCATCAGGACGATTTCCTTCGCCTGCCAGGAAAAACCGGGTTTGTCAGCCTTAAAATATTCCTGCAATTTCCCTGTCTTTGCTGTGCGGAAACGTCCGATAGTCAGATGCGCCTTGAAAAGCCTGTTTTCAGCAGGAAATCCGCATTGCGCAAGTTTTGTGTCGATATCCCTGGAAATTCTGCCTGCTGATTCAGTGCCTTCGGAAATTCCCGCCCATAATACCCTTGCCCTTTTCAAATCCGGAAAAACCCCTATTCCTGAAATCCTGAGCTGAAAAGCGTCGTAACCTGCGACTACCTGTTCCAGACATTTGTTTATTGTTTCTATTTTGTCCCCGGCTGTCTCCCCCAGAAATTTCAGGGTCAGATGGATATTTTCCGACCTGACCCATCTGACATCTGCTCCGGAATCTTTTAACCATGATTGCCAGCCTGACAAGCCCTCTTTGACTTCATCCGGCAGCAAAACAGCGATGAAGAGCCGCATGTGCCTCTATTTTTTCATCAAAAACAGCCTGAGCATATTCATGGCAACCTGGCTTGCCCGGAGACGAACAGCCTCCCTGGTGCCTGTGAACCTGCATTCCCGGTGAAAGGTTTGTCCCTCTGCCGACAGTACAATATGCACAAGGCCGACGGGTTTTTCAGCGGTGCCTCCGTCCGGTCCTGCAATACCCGTTATTCCGAGTCCGAAATCTGTCTCCATTATTTTCCTGACATTTTCCGCCATTGCCTCGGCAACCTCCTTTGAAACAGCTCCGAATATCCGGATTGCATCAGGAGGGACCTTCAGGAGTTTCATTTTCACCTCATTGCTGTACGCTGTCATTCCGCCCTTGAAATAATCCGAACTGCCCGGCACAGAAGTGAGCCGTTGTCCGAGCAGACCGCCTGTGCAGGATTCAGCAACGCTGACAGTTTTCCCTGCCTGCCTGAGCATACTGCCGACAACGTTCTCCATTGTTTCGTCGTCGGAGCCGAATATATGTTCGCCTAATTTCTCCCTGATTTTCTCCTCAAACCCGCTGATTTCCTGGTCGCCCTTTTTTTCGTCCTTTGCCCTGACGGTTATTTTCACGTGGATTTCCGTCACCGAGGGCAGAATTGCCAGGAGAGATTTGTCTTTGGCAAAAATCCCCGCGATTTTCTCGTCGATTACCGATTCCGGCAGACCGCAGACCTTCAAAATTCTCGACTTTATCACCTGTTTTTCGTGCGCGTGCTGTTTCAGAAAAGGCAGAAGTGTTTTTTCCACCATCGGATGAAGTTCATTCGGCGGACCGGGCAGCAATACCAGGTGTTTGTTCTTCACCTTCATTATCAGCCCGGGCGCGGTTCCCTCGTTGTTCTCGATAATTTTTGCGCCCTGCGGTATCATTGCCTGGGAGATGTTGTTATGCGGCATTCTCTCCTTCCTGAACGCAAAAAAGGATTTTACTCTTTCCATTTGCCGCTCGTTCAATATCAGTCGCTTCTTCAGCAGTTTTACCGCCACGGGCTTGGTTATATCGTCGACCGTCGGACCGAGCCCGCCTGTTGTAATCACCAGGTCAGCCCTTGCAATGGCCTGCTGAATGGCATTTTCAAGTTCTGCTTCGTCATCTCCTACGCTGACTTTGCGGACGACTTCAACCCCGATTGAGAACAACTGTCTGCCAAGATACGCGGAATTGGTGTCGACTCCTCCCATCAGAAGTTCCGTGCCTATTGTTATGATTTCAGCCTTCATATTTTCTTCCTTTCAATAATTAGGGACAGTTACCATTTTTTCAAGCCCTCTTTTGGGCTTATTTTTTCAAGCCCGTTTTGGGGGCCTTACTTTTTTAAAATAATCCTGCATATTGCCAAAAGTACAACATTTGTGCATATGCCGCTCATTATGTCGTCTGCCATGACGCCTACGCTGGAAGGCAGTTCTTCCAGTTTTCTTATCGGCCCGGGTTTGTATATGTCGAAAATCCTGAAAAGAATAAATCCTGCGGTCACCGTAAAAGGCGTATAAGGCGCAAATAAAAAACCGGTCAGGTACCCGGCAATTTCGTCGATCACAATCCTCTGATCGTCTTTCCTTTCAAACAGGCCTGTCCGGGCAGACCACAATCCCAGGACAATGACAGCCGCAACCGCGAGAAAATAACCGAAAGAGCCGTTGATAGAAGGACGTATTCCGATTTTGAAAAGCAGATACTGGATAGCTACTCCGAAAAGGGTCCCGAAAGTTCCGGAGGCTTTTGGAACAAATCCTGTTCCACAGCCGGTTGCTGCCAGTTTCCGGAGAGATATCACGGTTTTATGATGACTTTAAGGGTTTCGCCGCTTCTTGCCGCCTCAATGCCTTTGATAACATCGTCCAGGTCGAATCTGTGCGTGATAAACCTGCATGCCTGTACCCGTTTTGCAGCCAGCAGATGGATTGCCTGGATGTACTGGAATGAATTCGAAGCAAAGACACCGTGCACGGAAATTTCCCTGTAATGCACCAGGTTGCTGTTGAACTTTATGTTCGGTTTGTCTTTCGGCAGTCCGCCGAAAAGGGAAATGCGCGCCTGCTTTGCAGCCATTTCTATGGCATTTTCCTGCGCCTGGCCGACTCCGCAGGCGGTTATGACGACATCAGCACCGCAGCCGCCGGTTTCCTTCATCACCCTTTCCACCAGGTCTTCCTTCGAAGAATCCACCAGGATGTCGATATTCATCCTCTGTGCAATTTCCAGCCTGGAAGACGCCACATCTGCCAGTAAAATTTTTGTTGCGCCTCTCAGCTTTGCCAGTTCGCAGTGAAGCGAGCCTATGGGACCTGCGCCTATGACAATAACCGTATCTCCCGGCACAATATTCAGGTAGCTCTGTCCGTTGATCACGCACGAAAGCGGCTCAACAAGGGTTGCCTCCTCAAAGGACAACTCCGGTGGTATTTTAAGGATATTTCCCTGGTCGACTGCCGTGGAATCCATCAGAATATATTCAGCAAATCCTCCGTCGAAATCATACCCCACTGCCTTCAAATCCGGGCATATATTGAATTTTTCCTGTCTGCACAGATCACACTGCCTGCACCCCACGACAGTCACGATGCAGACACGGTCGCCGACTTCATAACCCGCGACGCCATTGCCGATTTCGGCAATCGTGCCGGCAAGTTCGTGTCCCAGCACCCTCGGAGGCTTGAGTTTCGGGTGCCCGTGCCCGAAAATCTTCACGTCTGTCCCGCACACGGCGCATGCCTGGACTTTTATTAAAACCTCTCCCGGTCCTGCGTCGGGCTTCGGAACATCCGTTATGGTTATCTGTCCTGGTGCGGTAAACAGCGCGGCTTTCATGGCTTTATTATCACCTTCAGCGCGTCGCCGCTTCTGGCGGCTTCAAACCCCTCTATAATCCTGTCGAGCGGAAACGTGTGCGTTATGTACTTCCTGCCATCGATTCTCCTGCTTGCCAGAAGGTTTATCGCCTGCTTGTACTGGTAAACGTATGAGCTGAAAGCACCGAAAACAGAAAGTTCCTTGTAGTGAATGACGTTGCTGTTCAGTTCAATGACCGGCTGGTCTTTGGGCAGCCCCCCGAAAAGGGAAATCCTGCCCTGCGACGCAGCCATTTCCAGGGCCTGCTTCTGCGCTTCCGCTGAATTGCAGGCAGCAATCACAACGTTTGCTCCTGCGCCGGTCTCCTGTTTCACATATTTGACAGGGTCCCCTGATGCGGATGAAAACACAAGGTCTGGTTTTGCTGTTTTCTTTGCCGTTGCCAGGCGTTTTTCGGAAGATGAGTTTATCATTATGATTTTCGTGGCGCCGGAGCATCTTGCCAGTTCGGCATGAAGGCATCCGGCAACCCCTGCACCGAGAACGACAACTGACTCTCCGTGCCTGATTTTCATGTAATCCTGACCGTTAATCACGCAGGAAAGGACTTCAACAAGCGCGGCTTCTTCAAACGACATTGAATCCGGGATGGGAAGGACGCACGACTGTTTTACCGCAATTTCGGGTATAAGGATATATTCCGCAAAACCTCCGGCAAGATGGTAGCCGATTGCCCTGAAATTCTCGCACAGGTTCTGGCGTCCCTGTCTGCAAAACCTGCATCTCCTGCAGCCCACTTCCGTGACAATGGTCACACGATCGCCTTTTCTGTACCCGGAAACATTTTTTCCGAGTTCTGCTATCGTTCCGGAAATTTCGTGTCCGATTGTCTGCGGCGGCTGAAGATTGGGATGCCCGTGGTTGTAAATTTTTATATCCGTACCGCAGATTGCGCAGGCAGCGACCTTAACAAGTATATCTCCCGGACCGCATTCGGGTTTCGGAACATCCTCAATCGTCAGTTGTTTTGGCGCACGATAAATAAAGGCTTTCATTATTTACAAAATACCACTTTCTGCAGAATTTTTCAAGAAGATATTAAATGAATTAAGGTGACATAATACTTAATTATTTAATAAATATATAAGTCCCACCGTAGAAAAATGAAAAACAGGGTCAGACACTTACTTCTGCGTATTTATTTCCATTGAGTTGCCTGTACCTGCTTTTCGTTTAGAATTAAGTATTGTGTCACCTTATCTTTACCGTCGGATAATAACTTCATTCCTGGCAGAATAAACGACAGGGTGGCGACATAAAAATTCCGGGGTTAGTTTTGAAAATATTTTTTCCGGGGAGGTGGCAACAACATACCCGGCGCCTTTGCTGAAGTATCCCTCTATGAGGTCAGGCGACACATTTCCCGGGTACACATGCCATCCCTTTCGTCCGGAATAGTAAATCAGTTCCGGCGGACTGTCATCCACGCTCACAATAAGCGCATTCACAGGAGTCAGCCGGCCGGTGATTCGTCCTGCCTCAAGCACATTTTTCTTTAACCTGTACATTCTGTCCATTGTATCAATGATGCTTGTAAAATGATAAACGCTGAAACCCGCAACAGGCAGACCAATTACAAGAACCCCTGTCAGAATTTCCTTTCTTCGTAAAATCCTCCTGAATATTTCCGGACGGATGTATTCCGCACATGCGATTCCCGACAGAACCGCTGCAGGCGGCATCACAGGCATCTGATAATAATCGTGCCACCAACTGGCAAATCCCGTAAAAAAAATATTCAGCAGAAAAGCCGCAAGCCAGACATGGAACAAATATTGTCTGCTGTTATCCTGCCGCGTTCCAAGTCCCAGAACAACCAGGATAATGCCAGGCAGGGTCAGCCATCCTGCCCAGAGCCGGTCAAAAATCCCCTGGTAGAATTTCAACTGAAACCAGATCGGTTTTTCCCCGGGAAATGTGCCTGTGATAAGCTTCCAGACGGAATTTCCGTTGCAGACATCCACAAAAACAGCGCCGCCGGTGAGCGACAGGTTATGCGCGTGGCGGTACCAGGCAAAAGATACGAACAGCGAAGTAATTACAAAAACGTATAAATACGGATTCCTGAATGTTTCCCTGTGGTATTTTATCCACGCAAGAAAAAATATGGGAATGAAGACATACAACGCCGTTATTTTTATAAGAAGTGCCAGGACAGTGAAAATCCATGAAAGCAATAACTCCCTGTGCCTTCCGCACCTGCTCCACCTGCTGAAAAACCAGATGCCTGCGACAGAGCAGAAAACAAGCATTGATTCCGGCTGGAAATTCCTGCTGAAATAAATGTTGTAAGGCGAAATCAAAAACCAGAAAACAGTCCATAGTCCTGCTGTCCGGCTGAAATATTCTGTCGCAAAAAGGTATACCAGAATTGCCGCGGCAATGGAAAATGCGACAGACACCAGGCGTCCTATGCGTTCGTGGAACCCGAAAATCCTGCACAGCAGAGCAACAACAGAATTGTAGGCGGGAAATTCAGAGGCAACATAACCCGGCAGATTTCCCGCACTGCTGATTCTCGGATAAAGCGGATTTATTCCTTCACGGTAAAAATTTCTTGTTATGTCGGCAGTGTCGCTCTGCCTCCAGGAATGGTGGTCCAGCAGAGGAGACTCTATCCTGTAAATGCGGAGCTCAAGCCCAATCAAAAGCAGTAAAACCAGAATATACCTGTACATGACTTATATGCACAATAACATATGCAATATAAGCCGTCAAGTGAATTTAATTAAGGTGACATAATACTTAATTATTTAATAAATATATAAGTCCCACCGCAGAAAAATGAAAAACAGGAACAGGCACCTTTTTGCTTCGCAAAAAGAGAGCCAGTCCCTATTTTCCCCGTACCTGTCTTTCAGAATTAAGTATTATGTCACCTTAATTATGTCCCCTTATCTTTATAAGTTCAACCAGCATGCGCAGGGGGTCCAGAAGTCCGAGTTTGCTTTCAGGGCTGTCTGTCCAGGTCACCGGCATTTCCTTTATTTTATATCCGCATTTTTTTGCAATTATAAGAATTTCCACGTCGAATACAAACCCTGTCAACTGCTGACCTGAAAATATGCGGAGCGCAGCATTCCTTTCAAAGCATTTGAACCCGCACTGTGTGTCGCGGATCTCCGGAACAGCAATGCTCCGCCTTATTACCCTGAAAATTTTTCCCATCAGCCTGCGCAGAAGGGGCTGAGGACCTTTTATTCTGGCTCCGGGAACCTGCCTGGAGGCAATCACCACTTCCGCGCCCTTTTCAAGTTCAGGCAGGAATTTTTCAAATTCTTCAATCGGGGTCGACAGGTCTGCGTCGGAAAAAAGCACGTATTTGCCGGCGCTTGCAAGAACTCCATGCCTGACGGAAACTCCCTTGCCTCTCGGACCCGGATTATCCAGCATACGCACTACAGGGTTTTTCCCGGAGAAATCCTCTACAAGCCGCCTGGTGGCATCAGAACTGTGGTCGTTGACCACAATAATCTCAAATGGATATCTTGCGGAAAGATAGGCGACAGTTTTTTCGAGCGTGGCGAGTATGCGTTTTTCCTCGTTATGCGCCGGTATGACCAGAGAAATCAGGACTTCAGGCATTTTTTCAGGACTTCTTCCCATTTATTTACAAGCGTATCGCGCGAAAAATGTTTTTCCACGTATTCCCTGGCTGATGAAAACTTTTGCAGGGAAGACCTTTCCCGGTAAAGCTTCAGGACCGCCTGCGACATTGCTTCCGGGTTTTCCGGCTCAACGCAGATTCCTGCATTTGCGTCTTTTATAACTTCTGCGGCTTCGCCTTCAACTGCGGCTATAAGGGGCCTGGAGCATGCCATTGCCTCAAACATTTTGGAAGGCAGGGCATTCCGGAAAATTTCAAGTTTCCTGAGCGAAATCACGCAGGCGTCTGCAGAGGAAAGCAGCGACGGCATTTCTGCTTTGGGCTGGCCGGGAACAAAAATCACGTTTTCCAGTCCGAATTTCTCCTTCATCTTCAGCAGTTTTTCCCTTTCTGCTCCGCCGCCTGCCAGAACAAACAGAATGTCCTTCTGAGGTTTCAGGTTTTCTGCAGCCCTGAGCATTATTTCCAGTCCGTGCGCTATTCCCAGCGTGCCTGCGTAAAGAACGATAAATCTGTTTTCCCCGAGTTTTTTGCGCCACGGCCTTGCAGGGTCGAATTTGAAAAACCCGGTGTCAGTGGCATTTGTCAGGACTTCCACCTTATTCCCCGGTATTCCCCGCGCCACAAGTTTTTCCTTCATTCCCGGAGTTACAACCGCTATTTTTTCCGCTACGGCATAAATCCGTTTTTCAAGGAATCCCGATAGCCTGATAAGTACGGGATCCCGCAGACTTCCGAGCGCCACAGCGGACTCAGGCCAGAAATCAGCGATGTTGAATACGAACGGTTTTGAGTTCATTCTGCCCAGGAACCAGCCTGCTATGCCGTCGAAAAGCGGGGGCGATTCGACAACAATAACGTCGGGCCTGCCTGACAGGAATATTCCGAAAAAGGATGAAGAGAACATGAACGACAGGTGATTCAGTATGCGCCTGAAAAATCCTCTGTTCGGCACAGGATAAATCCACACCCTGCGAATCTCAATATCGTCCTTTTTTTCCTTCATGCAGATTTTCCTTCTGTATCCTTCCGAGACTATTCCATCAGGATAATTCGGAAAACCTGTCAGAATCCTCACCTTATGTCCGCGTTTCTGGAGACGCACAGCCAGCTCGTAAATCCTGGTCTGCGGAGCGCCGACTTCAGGCGGAAAATACGGAGTAAGGAAAAGGACGTTCACGAAGCCAGCCCCCTGTAATATTTTTCCAGAAGTTCCATGTTTGCCGCTAAACCGGCTTTTTTCCTGACAGTTTCCAGGTTTTTTTCAGCGCATACGTTCCGTACAACCGGATTTTCAAGGGCATATATTATTTTCTCTGCCAGGACATCCGGTGACGAGCACGGAAAAAGCGAACCGTTTATCCCGTCTTCAATCCATTCCCTGTTGCCTGGAATGTCGGCCACAACCGGATATATCCTGCATGCCATTGCTTCAAACAGCGACTGCGAAGCGCCGTCGGAAAGCGACGTGGAAACATAGACATCCGCCTGCCCTATCTGCTCTGCAACACCTTTCCGGGAAAGCTCTCCCGGAAACTGCACCCTGTCCGACACCTTCAATTCCCGCGCCAGGTTCTCCAGCTTCTGGCGCTCGCTTCCTTTTCCAGCCAGAACAAATTTTACGTTTTTCTTTTTCGCGGCAACAATCGGAATTGCCCGGATTAAAGTTGCGACGTCATAAATCGGCTCCATGTTCCTGGTGCTTACGACAATTCCGCCTGGTGCTGCTTTTGCCGCAGGCTTAAAAATAGTCATATCCACGCCCCACGGAAAAACCACAGTCTTCGGCTCTGTTCTCACCCTGTATTTTTCCAGTTCTTTCCTCAGAATCTCCGCGACGCAATGAATCAAAGTCGCCCTTTTCAAAGCAAAAACAACTAGGAGCCGAATCAGAAGAGATTTTTTAGGGCTTATCAGGACATCAGAGCCGATTGCGCTCAAAACCAGGGGTTTCCAGCCGCAGAATGCCGCCAGGACTCCGTAACTGCAAAGATAAACTCCGTGCAGGATGTCGGGTTTGATATTCCGGACGCTCCTCCGCACCCGCAGAATCGACCTGAAATACTGCCATTTCCCCGGCAGAGAACCGTCGCCAAGCATGACCCACCTGACCCCTGGAATGTCCGATTGTCTGAACGAAACCATCCAGACTTCGTGTCCGCGTTTCACGAAATATCCAGCCAGCTTTACGGTGTGGACGCTTTGCCCGTCGGCTACAAAGCATATCTTCATTTTCCGGCTCCTGACAGGGCATTAAAAATTTCAGCCAGCCGGGATGTCAGAGCTTTCCGCTCAAACTGCTTTATGGTTTCAGGAGAAGCACCTGATAACTTTCCCGATGTGTACTGCCCGTACATTTCTTTTATGTTTTCCTTTATTTTTTCCGTATCCTCAGGCTCTGCCGTCAGCCCTGCTTTTGTCGTCCTTATCAGCTCTGCCGCAGCGCCTTCAGGCACCAGAGCCAGCACAGGTCTGCCTGTCCTGAGATACTCAAAAATCTTGTTTGTCATTGCAGACCTGGCTTCAGGACCCTGATGCAGGACAAGCAGAAGCACGGAAGCACCGAGTATCAGCTTCAGGTTCTCCGAATACGGCAGAAATCCTTTCTGCACTATTATTTTTTCCAGTCCGTACCGCCTTATTGATGCGTTCAGAATCGCCTGGTTCGTCCTGTCGGATTTTCCTGAAATTATGACTTTGACATTTTCAGGTAAATCTCCGGAACGCAGTAATTCCGACAAAGCTTCCAGGAAATACCTGCCCGTGCGCTGACCGTAAAAAGAACCGCTGTAAACAATCGTGAACTGCTCCGGAATTTCAGCCGAAATCCCCGCAAAATCCTGCTCGTCGTATCCGTTTGTAATTGTCCTGCATTCCTTCTCTCCGCCGAGTTGCGAGAGTTCTTCCGACAGCTGGTCTGAAACCGTTATGACAGAGTCTGCGGAGTGCAGAATTTTTTTCTCCCATTTTACCGCGAGTTTCCTGTGTAATGCCGAGGCAAAATGAACGCCTGGATTGGTTGTCCACCCGTCCCTGAAATCAGCAACCCAGGGTTTTCCTGAAAGATTTTTCAGCCGCAATGCCGCCAGGTGGTTTGTGTAAGGCGGAGCGGTTGAATATATCAGGTCGGCTTCCCTTACAGCTTTTTTTCCTGCCTGCACTGCAAAAGGCAGCCACCCGATTCTGTCGTCGGGAAAAAACAATGTGGAATTTATCCGCGCAGCCACGGAAATTCCTGCAGAAGCATTTCCATGTTCTGCACCTGACCTTTTTAAAAATTTCGACATTTTTCTGTAAATGCCGGCTGGTTCAAAGGAAGAAGTCCGGATAATACTGGCCTGTTCCGGGATTTCCTTCAAAAGCGTGGGGTCATTGATTTCATAGCTTCCGCGCCGCACAGTGAGAACAACCGGCTGCCATCCGAATTGCGGCAGATACTTGACGAATTTAAGGGTTCTCTGGACTCCCACTCCGCCCAGGGGCGGGAAAAGATACGCTACGACAAGTACCTTTTTCAAATCTGCCTCCCTGTTATCCGGTTCCAGAGCGATCTGTAAGCCTGCAGGTCCGAAGAAACCGGCACGGCCAGTTTCAGCATTTTAACGCCCGTGATTCTGCTGAAAATAATAACCGATGCTATGCCTGCCGCTGTATACGCAGCAGTTGAGGCAATTGCAGCTCCGCACGACCGGTACCCCGGAATCAGAATAAGGTCGAGAATCACGGTAATCAGCAGAACGCCTGCCGCGATTGCGGTGTTAATCGCTATTTTCCCTCTCCCTGCAAAATCGCTCGACAGGACAACCGAGAAACTGAAGAGAATGATTCCCGGCAGAATCAGCCAGAGCGGAGCCAGCGAAGGAAGAAAAGCGTGTCCTACGGTAAGCATGACCAGCGGCCTGGCAATGAGTGCCAGGACCAGACCTGACGCCAGGCTCAGAACGAAAATATTCCGGCATACCTTCGGCGTGAACTCATTGGCTTCTTCAGGCGTCCGGGAACTTGTCACGGGAAACAGCACTGTGGCTGTTGATTTCCCTATGTACCAGACCATTTCCCCGAAGTTGACTGCCAGGGAATAATAGCCCACCTCTGTCAGCCCGGAAAAATACGACAGAATAAAAACATCCAGCCGGTAATTGAAAAACTGGAGAAGGTTTGCAACATACCCCTTTAATCCGTATTCGAACATTTCGCTGAAAATTTCCCGGTGGAAATTAAGGGAAATGCCGACAAGCCTCCTGACTGTCGCAAGCGCCGCAATCCCGGAAACCGTCATTGCCAGGACCCACGCAAAAATTACGGCGAAGACCCCTCCTTTCATGAGAATTGCGATACAGGTGCCGGCAAAAATCATTCCTGCCTGCAGGATTTCCAGCTTGTTATAGCGCGTAATTTCCTTCATCCCCAGGAGAAAATTGCTGAAATAATAATAGACCATTATCCCTGGAAGAGTCAGAACGGCAATAACAACCTGCCGGAACGGAATGCCTTTCAGGAATCCGGGGGACCATATATGGAGAACAGCGACGGAAAAAATCACAAAAAAGCCGGAAAGGAGGAGGGCGGTCGACAGTGCATTGTCGGCGATTTTTCTGCGGTCGTAGTTCTTTCCTATGTAGTAGACGCTTGCCACGTGCAGGCCGAAGTTACCCATAAGGAACAGCATTGAAGGAACCAGGACAACCACTGAATATGCGCCTTTTCCTTCGGGTCCGAGATACCTCGCAAGAATCAGCTGCGAGAGCACGGAACAGCACAGGACTATTACCCTGGTGATGAAGGTCATGGCGCTGAAATACGCAAACCTCATGATGTCCTCTTCGCTGTTTTTTCGTAAAGGCGTCCCATTTTTTCCACGCAAACATTCCACTCGTATTTCGTCTTCACCATTTTCCTGGCATTATCACCCATTTCCCGCCTCTTGTCCGGGTTCTTGTACAGGGAAATCACCGCTCTTGCAATTTCTCCGGGATTGCCTGGCTGTACAAGCATTCCTGTTGCGTTGTCTGCGACAACCCCGGGAATGCCGCCTGTTCTGGTGGCTACGACAGGTATACCGGTCGACGCTGCCTCCAGGGCGGAAACACCGAATGATTCCCTTATCGACGGCATTACGAACACATCCATCTGCTGAAGATACCCCGGAACAGAGTTGTTGTCGACATTTCCCGCAAATTCAACCTTCACTCCGCCTGCGTCAGCTATCCGCTTCAATTCCTGCTTCATGGAGCCTTCGCCGACTATGATGACCCTCAGGTTTTTGATTTCATTTTTCATAAGCGGCAGAGCTTCAATCAGAAAATTTATTCCGTAAACCTTTTCCAGGGCCTTGACAGTGCCTATCGTAAATGCACCTGGATCCTTTTTTTCCGGGCCAGGCCTGAAAAGTTCTGTATCGACTCCGAAAGGCACGATTTCAATGTTCCCGCTTCCTGCCAGCGGGAACGCCGCATTTTTCAGAAACTCTGAAGCAGCGGTAATGCAGTCGGCCTTTCTAAAAACAAACCCTGCCGCCTGCCTGTTTATGAATCCAGCGCCGATAACATCAGAGCCCCATGCCGACACAACCAGCGGATGAAAACCTGTCCATGCACCGAGCCATCCGTAATCCGACAGGTAATGCGCATGGAGGATGTCCGGCTTGAGCGAAATAAGCGCCTTCATCACTTTCCCGGCTTTGTGTTTCACTGAAACCAGGGGCAGACGGAAACCGGGTTCCTCAATCCGAATTACATTAACTCCGGGTATCTCAGCCTGCCGGTACGAGAAAACAGTCACTTTGTTTTTCCTGCCGGCAAACGCCCTTGCCCATTTCTGCAAATGGCTGCTTTCCGCATTCCCGAGAAGGCAGATATTCATTCCTTCCTCCATAGTGCAAGGCCCAGGCACAGCCATACATACGGCTCCTGCCAGTAATTTCCGTTAATCTGCGCATTCAGGAAATGTACTGCGGCAGCAGAAATCAATCCTGCCTGCAGGGCAAAAATAAAAGAATCAGGCGAACTCCTGAAATGTTTTAACATTCCAAACATGGCCTTGAAAATCGCAAAAATCATCCAGCAAAAGGCGATAAGACCTGTCAGCCCCAGCTCTGCGGCTATGGTGACGATGCTTACGTGCGAACGCGAGACATCCAGCACTGTTTTTTCCGGCTTGTATTTTTCGTAATAATGGACAAAATTATCCTGCCCTGCTCCGAACAGTGGATAGTCCGACATCATTTTAAGTCCTGCGCGCGCCAGATGAATCCTGGTGATGTTTGAATCGTCGCTTAAACTTCCGGTTGAGACAGCGCGCCGGCTTAAACCCGGAATAAGCAGGAGTCCGCAGATAACCGCCGCAATGCCGTAAAGCAGAACCTTCCTGCGCGTGAGAATGAAAAGCAATATTATTCCCGCAATCAGGCAGATCCAGCCGCTCCTGGAAAATGTCACTGCCAGCGCAGAAACAGCAAAAACAGAAATAACGCCTATCCCGAGCGCTTTCTGGACCAGCGTATCTTTTTCCTTTTCCCTGCACGAAAGTATTGCCGAACCGAGGATTAAAACCGTCACCAGGTAAAATCCGAAAAGATTGGGATGGTCAAATGTCGACATTGCCCTGAAGCCGGGCATGGCGCAGTTAAAACTGAAATACAATCCCTGGAAGAAATGCTGGTAAAGTCCGAGTAGCGATAATGGCAGTGAAGAAACAATAAAAATGACCAGCATTTTCATTCTGCTGAGGGAATCCAGATTTGCGACAAGGTAGAAAAATGCAAGCACGAATGCAAAATCCTTGACGTCGTAAAAGCTCCGGCGGAAGTCGACTGCCCTTGCAAGCGAAGCAGCCATGAGAAACAGAAATATCAGGGCAGGAATCCAGGCAGTCCTTATACGTAAAAATTCCTCTTTTTCGGCCGACAGTACATATGCGATAGAGGCAATCATGACTCCGGAAAGGAAAACATGGTAAAACTGGAACACGGACCCGAAAACCATCACCGGAATCCGCAGAGGCAGAAATATAACGGCAGCAATAAGGGCTTTATCGGGTCTGGGATTTCTGACGATGAAATAATAAGCAGCCAGGGCTGTCATAAGGACAATCAGCCAGTGAAACTCCAGAAAAACCGGAATTGCCACTACAAGAATTCCGCCGTAGATTCTCAATACAGGCGGCTTATTCATGCGAAACACTCCATTGCTCTTACTATTTTCCTTCCTGCGTTGCCGTTCCCGAAAAGTTTCCTGGTTTTTCCGCGCGGATTGAAATGTTTTATCGCGGAAACTATTTTCCCTGTGTCCGTGCCAACCAGAACATTCCATCTGTCCCGGACTGTCTCCGTCCATTCTGTCTCTTCCCTCAGAGTGATGCACGGGACTTTCAGGAAATACGCTTCTTTCTGCATGCCTCCTGAATCAGTGATGATTTTCTTTGCGTTTTTTTCCAGAACAAGAAGGTCGAAATACCCTGCCGGCTCCAGGATTCTGACGTTTTTTATGGCGCCGGTGAATTTTTCCATTCCGAATTTCCCCAGCATTTTTCTGGTCCGCGGATGGAGGGGCAGAATAATTTTTTCATTGGAACTCCTGAAGGCCAAAAAGATTTTTTTCAGATTCACGGAATTATCCGCATTGCTCCTGCGGTGAAGGGTTGCGAGACAATATTCCTCTGGTTTCAGGTTCAGTCTGTCCATTATTTTTGATTTTTTTTCCGCCTGCCTCATGTAATAAAGACAGGCATCGTACATTACGTCGCCTGTCAACCGCACCCCGGAAATCCGTCCTTCGGCTTTAAGGTTTTCGACCGCTGTCCTGGTAGGACAGAAAAGCAGGTCGGAAAGTCCGTCGCAGATTATCCTGTTGAATTCCTCGGGCATCGACAGGTTAAAGCTCCTCATTCCTGCCTCGACATGCGCAAGCGGCGTTTTGGTGTCGGCTGCTGCCAGCGCACCTGCCAGCGTGGAATATGTGTCGCCGTAAACCAGAACAATATCCGGTTTGCTCTTTTTGATGATCCGTATCAGCTCCTGCCTGGCTTTCTCAATGTGTTTTTCAACAGGTCCTGCATCGCTGCCCACCCCCAGGTTGAAATCAGGAGGTAACAGGTCCAGTTCCCTGAAAAACAGCGACGACATTGATGCGTCGAAATGCTGGCCTGTATGGACAATGATTTCAGTGTGTTTTGCGTGCAGGTGCCTGGAAACCACGGCTGCTTTTATGAACTGCGGCCTGGCGCCGATCACAGTCAGGATTTTCATGTTCTCACCGGCCTGTGATATGACTGCGGTGGGAAATTCTGCTCCCTGAGCCAAAAACGCTGTCTTTTATCCGGCAATGCTCGCCTATATTCGACTGGCTTGCAATTATGGTTCTGGAAATCCTGGAGCCTGCTCCGATTCTGACATTGTCCCAGAGAATGCAGTTTTTGAGAACAGCACCTTTGTCGATTTTGCATCTGTTTCCCATGACCACAGCACCCTGAAATCTTACGCCGGGAGCAATGACGCACCGCCTGCCTGCTAAAACCGTTCTGTTGAGCTTTTTTCCGCCTGTCACAGCCTCCAGCCTGCCTGATAGAATGTCTGCCTGCGCCTTTAGATACTTTTCAGGAGTTCCCAGGTCCAGCCAGTAAACTCCCGGCTCGCAAAACGCAAAAAACCTCTGGCCTGTCCTGAGAATCTTCGGGAAAACCTGCCGCTCCATCGATACCTTTCTTGCGGCAGGCATCAGACGGTTGATTCCGGGCTCCACGATGTAAATTCCGGCATTGATGTAATGCGACTTCCCTATCTGCTCCGGCTCTGGTTTTTCAAGAAACTGGCGGACGCGTCTGTGACTGTCCACTCTTACAAGCCCGTAAGCAGAAGGATTGTCGACCGGCACCAGGGCAATTGTCACAAAGGCTTTTCTCTGACGGTGCTGTCGCAGCATCTCTGAAAGGTCGATGTCGCACAGAATATCGCCGTTTATTACAACAGTGGTCTCGTCGATATATTTTTCGGTGTTTTTGAGGGCTCCTCCTGTGCCGAGCGGAAACTTTTCCATGACATACCTTATCTGGACGCCCCAGTCGGACCCGGTGCAGAACACTGCCTTGAGTTTTGCCGGCTTGTAGCAGGTGCTCAGGATTATTTCCGTTATCCGGTGCTTCCTGAGCCAGTTGATTATATGACCGAGAAGCGGATGGTTGACCACAGGCACCACGGGTTTTGGTCTTTCAAAGGTTAGCGGCCGCAGCCGGGTGCCCTCGCCTCCAGCCAGAATTACGGCTTTCACTGGTTTTCTCCTGATTTGGGAAACATGGCGTTAAATATTATCTCTGAAAATCAGTAAAATATCAAGTAATGTATAGACAGGCACATATAGAGGCAAAAATGAAAATAGGGACAGTTACCATTTTTGGCTATCTGTTCCATTATTAAAAATGGTAACTGTCCCTATTTTTCAATCACCTTAATTTTACAAGGGCTTTTACTGTTTTCCTGCGGCTTACTGCTTCAAACGCAGAGGTTATATCGTCTAGGGCATACGGATGGTCAAGATCCAGCCAGAGCCTGGCATTGAGCCTTCCCTGCCTGATAAAGTCCACTATTGCGTCATGGGATTCTGCCTCGGAATACCCGCCGTTGAAATAAGTAAACGTACCGCGGGCATGCACGGGATTTACCACGCACTGTCCGGAGTCATCAATACCGTAAATCGACACTTTACCGTCGGGATTCAGCGCAGGCAGAACATTGTCGAGCATCCCCTTCTTTCCCACTGCATCGATGATGAAGTCAAAACCCTCCATGCATGTTTCCTTAATCACATTCACCAGGTCATCGGTTTTGTAATCGAAATAATCCGTTGCGCCGGCCGACCTTGCAATTTCTTCGCGGCCGGGATTTCCCACCACAGCCACGCGGGCAGACGACAGGTTTGTCGCATGCGCAGTGAAGGCAAGTCCGTTGCCTCCTGAGCCGAGCACCAGGACCCTTGCTCCGGGACCAACTCCCATCCTGGTGATGAAACTGAATGTCTCGCGCCAGGTTATAATCATGGTCGCAGCAGCAGGGTCGAAATCAGGCGGAAGGACCCTGGTCGGAGTATACCAGTCCCATTGCTCCGCAGGCAAACCGGCTTTCTTCATCTCTTTATGGTCGCGCGCAATTCCCTTCTCGGCAAAACCTCCCCACTGGACAGCTATTTTGAAGCCGGGAGGCGGCAGGTATCCCACCCGGGTCACAAGGTCGCCTTCTTTGTAACTCTTGACCTTTTTCCCGCAGGCGATGATTCGTCCTATGCTTTCGTGTCCGAGCACCAGCGGATATTTCGCTCCGAATGGAAAACTGCCCCTTATGATGTGCTGGTCAGTGCCTGTGCATGTGGCTCCGAAAAGTATTTCGCATACAGCGTCATAGTCTGCCGGCACAGGCTCAGGCAAATCCTTTACAACCAGTAAACCCGGTTCTTCAACAACAGCGGCTTTCATCTTTTTCTCCTTTTTATGGAAAACAGCGGCTGGCACCCAGGGGGACAATACTTAATTCTAAGACGAAAAGCAAATTCCGGAAAGCAGGGACAGGCACCTTTTTGCTTTGCAAAAAGAGAGCCAGTCCCTGTTTTCCGTATCTCTGTTTTCCAGAATTAAGTATTGTCCCCTATCTTTATACCTGTCCCTGCTTTCCATTCTTCAATATTATATTTCACGATAAACCTGACAGGGTGATATGAAAGTTTTGCCTTGCGGAGCCCGCACTTGCCGTCGTCCTGTTCCCTGTTGACAAATTCATATCCCGACAGACTGTTTTCGCAGAATAAATTGTTTATTGCCTGGTAAATGCCCCTGTATTCTGTATCCGCCTTCTCGATATGAATGACAGCCGTATTGCGGTTTAACCTTTCTCCCACCGTAAAAGCCCTGATTTTACCGTCGATAAGAATAACCGCCCCGAAAAGGTCAAGGCACCCGAAATGTTTCAGAAGTTCCCTGACCATCGTGTTCTCCATTGCCAGCGTTTCATCCCCACTGCAGTTCTTCAGGTTGCACCATTCCTCCTGGAGCCGCAGGCATTCCTTCAGCAGGTCAGGAGTCAGGTTGAGATACCGGAAAACATACTTCTTGCGGAACTGGGCGACCAGGTTCTTCTTTGCGTGAAAATCCTTCCCTGCCAGGTCGACAAGTTCCTTCACCCGGTACAGGTAATCGTAGTCGTCGCGGTTGTCGACAATCCTCCAGCCGGGTTCATCCTGCCATTTTTTCGCCATGTCGGCAGGTAGACCTGTCAACTTTGCCCTGCCGAATTTTTTCAAGAGAAAATTCAGGCATTTTACAGCCGTGTGCCTGAGGTTCGAGGTTCCGACAGGCATCAGCATCACAGGCATCCCCTTGATTTCCCCGAAAATGCAGATATTACCGTCGAGCCGGGCGACTCTGAAATTAAAGCACGGGCTGTAGCCGAAAATAAATCCCATGGAAAGCTCGGAAACCTCGGGCTGTGAAAGTTCCAGTGCGGATTTCAATTCTTTTGCATGGCGGAAATCCAGGGCTTCGAAATTTGGGAATTCAGGGATTGCGGTCATTGCTGCATTTCACCCGCTAAGCGGCTTTCTTTCTGCAAAGGTCAATCACCAGCATTTCCAGGATCAGGCGGAAGTCGCCATGCCGCTTCAGCCGCTGGTCTGTATTGAGAAGCAACTCCCGTTCGTTTATCAGTTCCCTGACAGTGAATTTTTCCGCCCTTTGAAGGTATAAAAACATCTGGTACGGATGCAATCTGTACAGGTCCATTCCGGGTGTTTCGTCCTTTGAACCAGAAATCGCAGGGTACAATCCCGACACGAATGTTTCAAAGCCGTAGTTCCTGTTCCATTTCCTGCCGGTTTCTCCTGAAAGGAAAATTCTTGCCATGAGCAGGAGACGGACCTCCCTGGCAATCATGCCGAAGATGTACATTGGTTCTTCACCCGACATAAGAAGTTCCCGCAGACACCGCAGGGCTTTTCGCTCGTTCCTCTCTGCCACGGCATTTGTCAGGGAAAAGATTGAATCAACCGCTGTCTTTCCCACAACAGCTTCAACGTCGGACGCTTCTATCACCGTGCGTTTTCCCGTATAGCTGATTAATTTTTCCAGCTCGCTGGCAAAAGTCATGAGGTCGAATCCTGTCTTGTTTCCCAGGGCAAGCATTGCCTCTGGCTTTATTTTTTTCCCTGCAGCACCGAGAATCTGGTTTGCCTGGGACGACATTACTTCCTGCATTCCCCTTTTTATCTGCGCGAATTCCAGAACCTCTCCCCTGGAAGAAATCGACTTGAACAAAGTCCTGCGCCTGTCAACAGTGTCGGCCTGCATCACCAGGCAGTTCGGCTTTATTCTGTCCTCGTTGATAGCTTTTTCAATCCCCTCTATCCCTGTCCTGTCCGCCTGCGCGGTCATCTCATTTTTTACGCAGTAATCTATAACACCTTCCATCCACCTGGAAATTTCCTCGTCCCTTTCCCTGCCGATATTCTTTTCCCATTCGTCGTCGGGAATTTTTTTCCAGCCGCCGTTTTTCATTTCAGCCAGGTCCCACTGCGATGCCGAAAGGAATTCAAGGAAAATCCTGACTGATTCCTGGATGCCGCCCATGGCAAAATATTCCAGGCTTCTTGCGGCAAGTTTCCCGGCATTGGCGGAAGGCATTAACAGCCGGCAGTGCCTGACAAACACAACCTTGTTTTCGCTGAAAAGAGAATCAGTTGTCAGGGATTCCAGAATATATCCTGCATCAGCGGTCTCCCCGTCCAGGAGTTCGAGCCCGAATTTCTTTTTTTCCTCTGGAACCAGCGCCGACAGGAGTTTTGCGACAGCCGACTCGACAAGATAGAGCTCGTCGCCGAAAATCAGGTAAACAGGTGCAATTTTATTCTGTTTTATTTCACCCAGAACTCTTGAAAGGGTTCCGGACCCGGATTCGGTTTTTGATGCCATTGAGTTTATTCCCGGCGGGACAGCGACAAAGTATCCACCCAGCGTTCCATTTCCTTGATATACGCCTCTTCCTTGCGCCTGAATTCCTCCAGTAGTCTCTGTTTCTGGTTTCTGAGTTCATCCTCCAGCTTTATCTTAAGGTCGGCAATTTCCTCCTCTTTTTTTCTTATCACTGCCTGGAGGTTCTGGAGTTCGGTGTTTTTCCTGGAGTTTTCAAGCTTCAGTGCGCTGAGCTCGTTTTCCCTTGAGTCGACCTGCTGTTTCAGGCTCTGCCGCTCTTCGGTGAATTTTTTGATGAGCTGTTCAAGCCGGGGATTTATAAGTTCCTCTTTTCCATCAAGGGGTTTATCAAGGGGTTTTGGCGACTGCCTGTCTTTATCGGTCACTGCGGTTCACCTCTCCTTTGAATCTTCCAAAAATATTTTTCCTGGATTGAGAATGTTATTAGGGTCCAGCACTTTCTTGATTTTATGCATTGCCTCAATGACGGCAGGTTCCAGGACCAGCGGCATATACTGTTTCCTGGTAAATCCTATGCCGTGCTCGCCTGTAATGGTTCCGCCAAGGGAGGCGGCCGACTCGAAAATCTCCTTTGAAACCATGGGCAGGCGCTTCTCCCATTCGGCGTCAGACATGTCCTGCTTCAGGACATTGAAATGGATATTGCCGTCGCCTGCATGACCGAATCCGACAATCAGCAGTCCGTATTTTTCGGAAATTGCCCTGACCTTGCTGAACATCTCCGGCATTTTTGTGCGGGGCACAACGATATCGTGTCCGTAAAACTTAGGACTCTTTGCCTGTATCGCTTCCCGGATTCCCTTCCTGAATTTTTCGTAACGTTCACGGTCGTGTTTGGATTCCGCAACACCCACGTCTTTGGCTCCGCTGTCCATGCAGATTTCCCCGACCTTTTCATAGTCCTTTTCAACGGCTTCCTGGTGCTGTCCGTCCAGCTCAATCAGCAGAACCGCTTCTGCGCCGCTGAAGGGAAATTTCCGTTCCTCCGCCTTCTCGCGCAGTTCAACAACGGTTTTGTCCATGAGTTCAATCGACGAAGGTATTATTTTTTCCCTGAAAATATTCGCCACTGTCTTGCATGCCGCCTCAACACTGTCGAACGGCGCCACAAGTTCAACGACAACCTTCGGCAGAGGCAGAAGCTTGACCATTATTTTCGTCACGACAGCCAGAGTGCCTTCCGAGCCGACCAGCAGTTGAATCAGGTTGAAACCGGTGACATCCTTTGCGAGTTTTCCTCCCAGGTGGATAATCTCGCCTGTGGGCAGGACCGCCTCCAGTCCGCATATGTAATCCTTGGTTGTGCCGTATTTGACAGCGTTAAGCCCGCCTGCGCATTCGGCGACATTGCCCCCGATACTGCACAGGTTTGAACTTGCCGGGTTGCCCGGGAAAAACAGCCCGAATTCCTCCGCTGCTTTCTGAAGGTCATTCGTTATCAGCCCGGGTTCAACGGTCATCACCAGGTTATCCACGTCGGTTTCAATTATCCGCTTCATTTTTTCCAGCGAGAGCACGATTCCTGCATAAGCAGGAACAGCGCCGCCTGTCAGGCCGGTGCCTGCGCCCCGCGGGGTAACCGGAATCATTTCCTCATTTGCCAGCCGCATTATTTTTGAAGCCTGCGCGGTTTCCTCCGGAAAAACAACCGCTTCAACCCTGCCGGAAAGCCCTACGGTCTCATCATGACTGTATTTTTCCAGGTCGGCTTCCTTCACCGAGACGTTTTTCGGGCCTACAATGCTCTCAAGCGCTTCTATGATTTTTTTGTCTATAGGATTATACACGTTTATAAGTTGTCCTGTCTGTTTTGCGTAAGTATAGCATTAAAAACAAGGGGACACAATACTTAATTCTAAGACGAAAAGCAGGTACAGGCAGCTCAATGGAAAGAAATACGCGGAAGTAAGTGCCTGTCCCTGTTTTTCAGAATTAAGTTTTGTGTCCCCTCAAAAACAATGTCTGTCC